>Ga0307509_10001773_pt1 | contig 35850 bp, 31 predicted proteins | sample 10_EM_MG_FD_202245 | JGI IMG/M metagenome (GOLD analysis project Ga0307509, IMG submission 202245) | Populus trichocarpa ectomycorrhiza microbial communities from riparian zone in the Pacific Northwest, United States - 10_EM | ecosystem: Host-associated > Plants > Roots > Unclassified | place...
TTGAAGGAATGGTGTGGAGGATTTTCTTTTGTTATTGGGTTTTCAGGCCATACCTCAGGGTGCATGCCATGGATTTTCCCGTATTTAGTTACAAATAAACCGAGGATTTAACAAAAAAAAAAAAAATTGCCATTTCGACACCCACCGAATAGTGGCAGGTATGTAGGCTAGGTCGACTATCTAAATATATTCTACTTCCCATCTTAGATAATAAACTCCCGAAGTGACGGGTGTCGGCCATTTATGGAAACGCTGGGAATCAGTAATACCCAAGACCCAATCTCCTCCTGTCTCACTCTACCATTAAGTGCCAGAGGATCGAAATCAACTATAGAACCCCAATTGCAGTTTTTTCCGGCAGCCTTTTGTTTTGAGATTTCCAGATATGCGTCTTCCGCTTAGCTCTCGTCGCAACTTCTGATATGTGAGTGGGTGTCATGCGTGTCTATGATTTGTCCAAAGGTGCTCAGGCATTGGGTTGCTAGCCTTCAGGACGCCTCGCACTATCAAACAGGTTAGTAAAGGGTGCTAGTTACCCTAAAATTAGATGTCTTGACTTATTCTGGCTCGGGGTTATAGTGCTGGCGGTATCAGGCCCTTGTCGCTCCTGATTCCATCTGCCAATCTACTAGATACAAGACCCTTTTAGCTGGCTGCCGGTAGGCTCTGAGGAATAGTCAGAGGTCCCCACAAGACTATCGTGTGGTCGGCACCGATACCCTAGCCAGATCTAGAGCTGCCTTGGCTCAGTTAGGTGTGGTTATATAGTGATTATGTGCTCCCCCCCAAGGGTTTTTCGTAATCGGAAGCTTGTTGTCTGACGACGATGTCGCAGTCACAGTGACACTAGCAGCTTTGGCAAACTGACCTCGAATTAGGGTGGGAGATACTGCATTTCTAACATCCCTCTCGACCTCCCAAGCATACCTGAAGTGCCATAGTGCTGACCCCTCCAGCCCCTTACGTCAGTACAACATCTCCTGCTTGAATGGCTCGCGGCCCGTAAGATAGGGTGTTGTTTGCTGTTCCAGCCGCAGTAGCCAGAGCTGCAGCTTCCCCCCAATCCCAAGTTGGCAAGTGCACGAAAAGGTGCTGCCCTTTTTGATAACCGCATATTGGATCAATCCCCCCGCCGGTGGTTTCCAATTCCAAGGGACCCGTTCGTGCACACACCTTGCTAGCCAAAGCCCTGCTGCCGGAATATATTGGGGAGCAGACTCACCCGATCATGCGGCTTCCTCTTGCTGGGTGTCGAAGCGGTGACGTGACCAGCCGTATCACCGAGCAGCACGAAGCAAGGCCTTTCCTCCTCCACCAGATAGGAAGGGATCGCGGGAGGCTATGATAAAGTAAATCTCGGTAGTTCAGTGCTGCAGCGAAAAATGTGATCTACCACATATCCCGGTTCTTCCGGGAGTCTCTGCTTCACGGCTGTTTTGAATACCAGGTTAGCCAGCGATCCTCGAGAGTCTGGGGCTATGCATAGGGTTCTATTGGTGCACCTGAAGGGTTTCGTAGGCTGCCGAAATGCTTTGATATGAGAGGATAGCCGGCTCCTCGGATTTACAGAGCTAGCGTATCTTCAAAGAGGATACTCACGATCTACAGAGCTCTGGAACTCACTGAATTGCGTCAAGACACTTTTCCAGGGTGGTGCGTCTTGATTTCTGACAATTGGGTGGATCCGCACTCCGATATATCATAACACCAATCCGAACCCCTCTCTAATGGCTTAAAATAAAGTAGGGTGTCTCCCACCTATAACCCATACGTTTCCATTGTGTGCCCCTAAGGGTTGAGGACTTCAGAGCCTTAATTAGCAATTCGGGGTGCCAAAAAACTCTCGCAGAATGTCGTTACTCGATAGGGTTTGGCGAAACGTCGATCCTGTTGTGACCCGGCGGCTGGACACAGGGATCCCGAAGCTGGGAGGTGCAGCGCCCGCAGTTGAGTAAAGTGAATTACTGCGCTATAGATTATACGTATCATGAGTGTTCGAAATATGCTGCACAGAATGGGACGTGGACTCCGCTGTGACTAGCGAGTTCGCCTAGAAAGTTGTGGTTGAAGATGCCTTTCTTCTTTCATCCATTCAATCCACTAGGCAGCAGCAAGGCCATTGGTGGAAGGTAGAGGTGCGGTGATAGATACCTATTCGAGCCTTGACAACACAATCCTTCGTGCATTTGCGGCGAGCTGGCAATTGGGTCCACACGACCACAGCTGCATCCCTCGGGTACCGTACACCAATATACCGGATAAACTCACTCCGACTGAGTACTCCGTCAACTCCAGAGATCCAAGCCCCTATAGCACCGCACACTGACCGCCCTCTATATGTTGGATATTCCTAGTTTGCCGTACCGCACGATAATAGCATAGTGTCCACGCACAAACCTTGGGATCCAGTTTTGAATAGGCAAACGGATACGAAAAGAAAAAAAAGGCCTATGCATTATGTTTCAGCACACACAACGGATTTACGATGTGGGGGGGAGAGGGGGGAGGGTTTGGTAAAAAAATTCAGAAAATCAATAATCCTTTAGCCAACCGGTTACCCGATTCCAGCCCGATAACGAAGAGAGAGACCTAGAGAGAAGGAAGGATGAATCCTCCGATACAGGCGATACAGCCAATTGCGAGTCGAATAGCTCCCAGGAGGTGCGTTGCCGGCATGCTTGATGTCCACCAGGGCAGCGTGCATACGGTGCTCGTGCATAGAGCACTAAAGAGGAGTTGACGTTGATTTTCTGACTGCTTCTGCCCTGCCCACAGATACAATTGCCGGGCCGATGTCGGGAGGGCTGGTCAGTTGGGAGACTCCGACCAACGGTCAAAGAGAGGCCCCCCCAGTTAGTTACTATTAATGTGAAGTGTCAACTTTTTTTTAAAGCTACTGTAACTTAAGGCCGCGGCACCGCCGCCGTGTGATGATAAGGAACGGCAACTGAGACAGAGTAGGAGAGGAAGCTCCACTCAGACTTTCTGGATCTACAATACACGGAACAATAATACAGTATGCCAATGCTATTCTATCCTTCTCCCCAATCAAGAGAGCGGGGTCTACCCTACCAGTTGCAGTAATCCGATGTCCCTGAGTTTGAAAATGCGCCCCATCACGAATCCAATCTCTGGGTATGGATGACGCTGATCTCCAGTTACCCAACCCAACCCAACCCCCCTCCCACCGCCCCGCCCCGCTCAGAAAGTGCAGGAATTAAAAGAGATCAGTGATACCGGTAACATAATAGGGCAAATCTGACCCGTCACTTTTTTTCTTTTTCTTTTTTCGGCGGAAAGTAAAATAGATATCACCGCTGATGAGATTTTTTTTCTCCCGTAGTTCTGGGCAGAATTCTCTCTCCTCTGGAGAATCAAATGTGCTTCTCGCCAATCCCGGCAAGTCATTCAACAACTAATGAAACGAAGTAGGGAAGAAAGAAAGAAAAGAAGAAAAATAATAATAATAATAGAAAAAACAAAAAACAAAAACAAAAATAAAAACGCCTCATAATCGAGCCTAAATTTTCTAGATCTGGTTGCCCTCCCCACCCCCCCACGAAGCAGTTCTTCCTTCCTTTCCTTTCGGGCTCCCTACCGAGTAATTCGCTACCGACCCAATGGATTCAATCTCCATCTATTTGTCCGGTAAATGTGTAAAGGTTGGACGGTGAAATAGGATATGCGCGATGCACGAAATAACCTAACCTAATACCTGCATGTGATCAGATGGTCCTTCTTCTAACATCATTAAAAAAAAAAAGAGAGAGAGAAAAAGCGAAACCAAAGAAGAAAAAAAAAGAAAAAACCCTCCGAGTGAGTGTTGATGAATATTTTTCCCCTTTCAATCGCCGTCTAAAAGTCAAATGTAAGGAGAAGAAATCTGCTGGCCGACTGGCTTGGTGACCGGCCGAAGAAGAACACGGGGGGGCATTCATCATATGATAGCTCCACATTGGAACATATGCCCCTATATAATAATACCTCCCCTGCATAGATCCATAGGATCGGAATACCCCCCCTTCTTTGATGAGTGATCGAGGTAAAAAAAAAAGAGAGAAAGAGAAAGAGAAAGAGAGGGGAGGAGCCAATATCTGCTACCGTAGTAAGTTAGTTCGAACAGCACAAGGGTGAGATGAGAGATGAGACTGGAAGACTTGCGAGTGATGTCTAATGATCACCAGTAGCACGCCCCATCGTGTTCACACACACACACACACACACACACTCTCTCTCTCTCTCTCTCTCTCTACGGGAAACCCCGCTGCGTGGGGTGGGCGGTGGGGGGGGGGGTAGGGGATAACAGACCCAATTACCGAACTGGAAACTTACCTCCGACGAACATTCAGTTTATTTATTCGGGGTCAAGTCAAGTTCGTCGAGTGGGAAGAAAGTGACAGACATCCAAAGCTAGGCCTGATCTGACTGAACTGCCTTCATATATTGAGTCATTGCTCTCATCTCATTTGGGGAATGGTTGCTGGCTCGGGGCACGCACCGGATTCACAACTCGACTGATCGGCCACCAGGAGGCCCAAGTTATTTCTGTATGATACGAGTACCTACAGACAGGCAGCAGGTAATATAGATAGATAGATAGATGCGGGAGGCGAATTTCCTTCCCCCCTCCTACTGTAGAGTGTGATCTTGTGCCTGCTTGCCTGCCCGCCTGCATCTTCTACCTTAAACACCTCAACTTTGCCCTTTTACGCAAGATATGCTGCTGCTGCTGGAAGGAGGCCTATCGTATACTACCTTACGTATACCAAACCCCTCTTTAACCCACCGGCAAACCCGCCAGCACATTACACCGCACCCAGCACCTACCCGTTACCGTAAACTAAAGTTATGGTCTGGCAAAAAAAAAAAAAAAGACGTCCATACAGAGGCCTTACCCTCCTTCCCCCCCCCCCCACACACACACATACAAGTTCACCCAGTTCGGCTACTAGGACTTAGCGATCACTCACCACACCCTCACGCACTAACTGCGACGGGGCCTAACCCTTTGACCGGGCTAATGGCTTAGTGAAACGTTACCCCTCCTGCCTCCTCCCCTTCCATTGTTACATTCGGTGCCAGAGTGCCACAGCATTCCATTATGTCCCGGCGGGAAGTCTAACCTCTCATGCCAGAACTCTCCGAGAAGAATAAGTAGGGCTGTGTACATTCCACCACTCACGAAGCGAAAATTTACGCATCCTATCATAGGAGAGAACGATTTTTTGAAAGGGAGGGATGGTTGAAGTAAGGGGGTCCCATCCTCTCCTCCCCTTCTCGGGAAAAGAGGAAACAGGGTATGATATATACAATACTCGAGTATATACCGAGGGTAATGCCGGTGCCGTGTTTGGGGCGCCGGGAGCGGCGGGCACTAGTTTAGGGGTTTCGCTCTTTCTGAGGCATGGCCAACGTCTTGCACGACAGTCTGTCCACTGTTGAAGGGATTGGGGGGTTACTTTTCGAGTGATTTATTGTGATTAGTACTGTCGTTCAGACTATTTTGGTTCGAGAGGTAGGGTATGCGAGTGTTGCGAAGCAACAGTGAGAGAGAGAGGCATAGTATCATAATTGGCTATTTTCATTTCCATCCGCGTGATAATATCTGACGACTACAGTACCGTAACAGTTTTCCAGATTCCCTTTATTACCATTCCCGTGCCTTCTCACCCCCCCTCCTCGGACCACGCGGTCCTCCCTCCATGCCATCAGTACATTCTAAACCCACCTTGAAAAAAGTATATACCATAAAATCCCAAAGAAGCTCCAACGCCACCAACTCCCCACTCACTTCCATCACTTTTCTCCTGTCTTTGTTTACTTCCATTGGCAGTTGGGCAAGCTACGTAATCTGGAAAACCTGCAGCCCGCTTTCAAGAACCTCCGAGTCAAACTTGATCCATTGCTCCTTCTCAATCCGCTTCCGCCACTTTTCACCCTCGCCGCGGGCGGTAATAACCACAAACCTACCCACTGGTTCGCCATCCCATTCTTGTCCATCACCGTTCTGGTCCCGTGACTCCACAGTGGTTTTTATACTTGTTTGGACAATCACTTCGATTCGTTGGTATTCTTCCGAAGGGCTTGGCGGTGCGGTGGAATTTGCGGATGAGGAAGTGGTAGGACGTAGGGCTGGTGCTTCGATTGTTGTAGACACACTAGACCTTGTGAGGGCCGTGAAGGTCCATCGACCGAAGGCCCAGTTTAGGATGAAGCGGTGCGCGTCTTTAGTCAGTGGTGGGTCGGATTTCGGTTTTGTCTGTGAGAAGATGGATCCCTTTATCCTGTAGACTTCATCCTTTGGTGCAGAGGTTAGGAACCGATCGAGTGCCTCCAGATCAATCCATTTCCCACCATCCTCGGCCCGATATGGTAGTGTTACAGATATGACGTCTACTTCTTGAGTATGCTCCTCTCCACTCCCCTCGCCGTGCTCGTGGTTGCGTGCTATCGTTGCGGCGGACAATTCCCTCGCTAAACCGCTGTCAACGCCAAATATTGCGTCCCTGGATACCCATCCTTTATCGCTCTTTACAACCGGTGTGTCCTCGTTCACATCCCTGATTCTGTCTAGGACCTCATCTTCTCGTCGTTCCGTCACGCCCTCCCACTTGTTCAGAATTATTAGGTCTGTATACCGGGCTTGTAGCTTAGCGGTGTACGAGGTGTCGGCGTAACCGGCCCAGTTCTCCACGTCGATTACCAGGATTACGCCGTCCAGGACGAAGGAGTTGGGGTTTTCGGAGATGACACGGTTTACTTCCTTCTCGCCGTTAGCACAATTAGTATATTAAATGGATGATGGTAGGAACAAACCATAGCAAGTGTGGCGGGAAAAGCACTCCCAGAAGTCTCGATAACAATCCTATTTGGTTTGTAATCCGCTCTCAATGTAAGAAGCGCACTCCCCAATTGCCCGACGAGATTACAACAGATGCTAGAACCACACCACAAGTCAATTGGCTACCCCGCGGCTGTGTCCCGTTTGAGGGATAACGGGGACATGAATAACAAACCATCCATTAAGCAGCTCTTTTACTCCAGAGATAGATCCCTGAGAAGCCAACCGACTGTCGACCTCCACATCGCCAAACTCATTCTTTAACAATGCAAGCCCGTAATTCGCCGGTAGCTGTGGTAGGAGCTTGAGCAACAATGTTGTTTTCCCGGACCCAAGGAATCCCGTGAGAATGGTGATGGGCGTTGGTACGGATGACGACATTTGGTCGTAGCTTCTCTATGCCTCTTGGTGCTGATGATGAAGGTGCAGAGAGAGGCGAAATGCTTGAGTTGGGAAGTGTATATGCCACGGTACCAAAACTGTCGGGATCGGGAGGGTAGTAAGTAGATGGAGGGGGATAAGAGGGTAGAAGAAGGGAAAAGATGGGGACTCGGCTTTTTTTTTTCTTCTTTCTCCTTCCTTTTTTTCTTATTTTTCCTCTTCTTCATCGGGGCTAGGTGGAGAGTGCCAGGCAAGGCCTAACTTAAACCCAGCAGGGGGGTTTGCCTTTCTTTTCTTTTTCGCTGGCTGAGGGGGGGAGTGATACCGGTAGGGTTGAGGTGTTCGAACCATTGGTTGTTGGGTCTGGGTTGGGAACCGACTGAGGAACGATGAATGGTGGTGCGGCCGGCATTCACCCATTCCTCAGAATACTGCGAGTAGAGTCCTTTCGCGGCTGACACTACAGTATTTCACTCTTTTGTTTTGCCTATCATAACCGTAAAAGTGTCAGGGGTGATGTCTTCTGTGAACATGTAATTTATGTTAACTGGCAAAATAATCCCTGCACTGCACGAAAACATTTCCCCTGGCACTGATATTGTCTCGTCTTATCATCTAGAGAGGCGGACGGCTGCTGCCCGCTCACTGGAAAAAAAGCTGCAGAGCAAAAAAGATCCACAGGCAGGGGAACCCACAGCACAGACAGATAGACGGGCATACCATAGGCACTATCCCAGGCAAAAAGTACGAGCTTGGGAGCAATAGGAGCAGACCCCCACCGGGCTTACCCTATAAAATCCCTATTCTGAAAGGGCGCCTGTGAAATTTTAGTGATTCCCCAGATAGCACAATTCAACATGAAGATTCACATACGGTAATTAAAGGCCAGATTACAGAAAACCATGCTGGAATGACAGTTCTTCTCTCCTCTAGAACTAAGATACTGCCAAGACACGCAATTTGTATGGGATTTCCTGGTGACCACCACAGTTCTCGCTGGCCTCACGCACTTACTCCAGTTCCATAACTTGATAATTATATTAAATACTCAGTGATTCTCCCCCGTCGGATAACTGCGCTACTCGAAGGGCAGAATTTGTTGCACGCCTCTGTGGTAGTTGGCTCAACTTATGCATTTTGCAAGAAAAACCCAGGTGGGGGTCGGTCTCTTTTGTTACCAATGCGACGCCGAAAAATAAGATGCTAATATGTTTTTTATTGGCTCTCAAATAACGTATCCGACAGGGAAGTGGGGCCAAGACCGTGAAACGGGCCACTGCAACGCAACAAACATGGTACAGTACTCGTACATACAACTTGAACTTCTGAACAGAGATCCAACAAAGAAGTGCAGAAGAAAAAAAAAGACGTGGGGGATGATAAAAGCCCTATATTCCTTGTCTTAATGGAAGGGATCGGGAAAAAAAGAATACAAAAAAAAAAAAAGAAGAGTGCGGCAGAGGCTTCCGTTTGGTAAACTGGGGAGGAAACTGAAAAGTCTTGGGGAAAAAGTGAATCTTAATAATGAAGGAAGAGGAATCCCCACAAATATTGATGCAAGCTATAGAGTGCATCTCATCCCCCTTCACATGCTGCGAGCGATGGGGAGGGTTCAGGACACTAGCTTCCGGGAGTGCTTTTTTGATATGTAGGTCGTTGGATTGGTTTAGAGAATTAGGTAAGCAATAACTCAAGCACCTCTGGTAACGCTGTAGTTGATTGCTTTCTAGGCTTTGAAGGATTCCTGTTATCATACCTCCTACTCCTTCTAACTTGACTGTACTTCTTTTTTTGCATAGCATTTCCCTCTCTCTACAGTATCCTTTTCCACAAGTCTTTTTGACCTCTGTGAAAGAAAAGTCGGAAATAAAACCTGCTTCACTAATATATTAATAGTCTAACATGGATACTTTTAGAAAGAAGCTATGATACTTGATAAACAGTTCCTTCTAGTTGTCCAGGTTGTTGTAAAACCTCCGAGCTTGATCTATAAAAGTCTATTAGTGTTAGCAACTGGGAAAATAGTAATTCACTTCGTAATGCTAGGATGGTTATTAGGAATAGCACTACTTCTAACCTATTAAAACTAACTTAGTTGACGATCCAAAATCTCCCCAATTTTACCTCAGCAACTTATAATAGAAATAAGAGTCAAAGGTGTGGGCGAATTGCATGTAAGTCCCTTTTACAGGATCTTTTTCTTCTTTCTACTTTTGTTGGATCCCGGATGACATTGACTCTTTTTTTCTCTATCCTTCAATCGTGTTCGGTCTTTCATTAGGGTAGCTAGCTCGTGCGGTAATGCTTTTTATCTCCATTTTAATTATCAACTTGGCTTCGTATATTACTTTCGCCCCTATTATAACTCCCTCCTGAGCTGCCGCCAACTATAATACATGCAACTCTAGTACGTGTACAGTAGTGCTTTTAATTTCAACTTGTACAAGTATTGTTGCCGTGTTCGGCGCTGCACTTCTTCGTGTCTTATGTGCTATGTGCAGTGTGCGAGTTAATACCGTACTGCGCCAGCCCGCTCTTCATCCCTTGCAGTGGGTGGGCAAAAAAACTACGACTACAACATTCTCCCCGAGGTTGGTATGATACATGCTGAATCTATCACATGAAATATGGACAATTGCACCGGGAGCCACTCCCAGCACTATTATAAACTTCCTGAATGCATCTCCGCATCTCCGATCAAATTTCATTCTTCTCCACGACTCCCAACTCCCCAGTTAAGCTTCCCACTTCTATGCCCACCCGCTCCGATCCGCTTACTCCTTTTCAGAATCGCCGCCGGTTGTGAAAAAGTCTTTCCTCCTAATCTTACTCCTGTCACACATACCCCGGAAGATGCCTCCCTTATCGAAAAGAGCTAGAGGTGTGTCCATTTCCGCAATCTTCCCGGCATCCATCACACATACCCGGTCGTATTTGATGATAGTTCTGCATGCCTATTAGTTGTCCGTGTGATGGGTGGAAGAAGGAAAAGGAATATTTCGTCAAAATAGTGTTATAAATACCTCAATCTATGAGCAATGCACAGCATTGTTTTCCCCTTGAACCCCTTTGCTATCGCTCCTTGGATCTTTCTGTCTGTTTCAATGTCCACACTGCTAGTTGCTTCGTCACAGACAATGATCCGATTCCCTCGCACAAGCGCTCTCGCTAGAGCCATGAGTTGACGTTGTCCTAGAGAGAAGTTCATTCCCTCCTCCTCCACCACCCCATCGAGGGTAATTCTTCCGCTCGCTGCCGCACCATCTGCCGGCGTATCTTCGATGAGATTAGCCTGACGGAGCGCCCCCCATAGCTCCTCATCAGTATGCCTTCCAAAGGGATCTAGGTTAGACCGGACCGTTCCGCGAAAGAGCGTCGGGTCCTGCGGGATAATGGCTAATTTGCTCCTAAGGTCGTGGAGTCCAATCTTTGAGATGTCAACCCCGTCAATCTCGATACTACCAGCGCTCAGCTCCACGAGTCGGAAGAGCCCACTCATGATAGAACTCTTCCCTGCGCCTGTGCGACCGACAATCCCGACACGTTCGCCGCCGTTCACGTGCATACTGAATCCCTTAAGAACAAGTGGTAGACCGTCCCGGTATCGCAGCTCTACATTGCGCATCGTGATTTCACCGCGTTCCGGCCAAGAGGGTCGGATAGCTCCCTTATGCAGTTCGGCTTCGGAAGGTAGTGAATTTCCATAAAAGTGGATTCTTTCCGTTGCATTCATTGCGTTTTCGACTTCGGCTAACTGGCGAATCATCCACTGCAGCATCATTACAATCTGAAGGATGTATGCCAGCACAACTCCAGCAATACTCGGATCAACGCTAAATCTAGATGTAACCACTAGAATCGCTGTCGTAAAGACCACTGCAAGAAGGTAACAAGTGTCAACATGAGGTTATCAATCATCGTCGAGGGGTTGAGAGACTTACACAAGTTGCCGATGACGTCCAGTCTCAAACTCAACCACCTCTGATTCGCGAATGTGATAAAATATGCTGAGTCCATTCCATCGATCGCTTTTTGAACTTCGGATATGAACCTGTCTTGAAGGCCATATGCCCTGATGCAAGCCGTCCCTGAGAGTGCCTCTCCAAACTTTGCGAATACCACAGACCTTAGAACTGATTCATGCCGTTTGACCTCACGTGCAGAAGCCCGATAATAAGATGCCGCAAAAATAAATCCAATCGCCAATGGCGCTAGTGCGATAGCAAAATAGTGGAAATAAACAATTATGAGTATGAAAACGGATAATATAATTCCCAGAGTAAAAAAATACATTCTCATGGCATCCGTAAGATTATTGTCCATTACATCGACATCTTTAGAAAAACGGTTGACGATCCTACCAATGGGAGTAGTGTCAAAGAATGACATCGGAGCTCTCAAAGTTGATTGCATGGCCTCGTGCATGAGTACTTTACTGCTTCTTGTGCCGGCAATGGAAAGTGCAAAGGAGCAGACGAACAACAATAGGCTCTGTGCGACACCAAGCGCAGCGAATATCCCTATATAAGTGCCTCGAGAAAGCCCGAACCTATCACTTATCCACCAACTGAGCCAAAGTGTCGTGATAATATTGCAGGACTGGGCGGTGACCACGAGAAACACAACCCCTGGAGCGACTAGGTAACTCCCAGAGGCCTTGATATATGCTTTGTATACATTCCAAGGGACACTCTTAACAGCCCTCTCCTCAGCCTGCATAAGCGCCTTTGCCTGCGGTCCGTCACCTTTATCACCAAAATTGTCGTCCTTGGGCTTTCCTGCCGCCGCATCCTCAACCCCATCGTCCGCAAGAGGTTTTTCCTCTCCCTCTTTCGACTCCGTTGCGATCTCGCCCATCATTCTCGCAAATTCTGCATTGGTCTCCATCAGCTCATTGAATGTGCCAACTGCTTCTATCCTTCCAGCCTCCATCCATACAACTCGGTCCACCCTGTTGATAACATGCAGCTGATGAGTTGCAAGGATCCGGCATTTATCTTTGAGGAGTCCGCATATGGCCTTGTCGAATAGATGCCTGCCAACATGAGCATCGACGGCGGACAGAGGATCGTCCATTAACACGATATCGGCGTCAAAGTAAATAGCCCTAGCAATATTAAGTCTCTGCTTTTGCCCGCCTGAAATTGTGATCCCGCGCTCGCCTATCTCTGTTTGGTCGCCATGGGGTAGCATATCCAGATCTTGCTGCAGTGCGCAAGCGTCGACTACATCTGCGTACCAGTTCTCTTTAAACTCACGCCCGAAGATGATATTTTCTCTAACAGGGGCATTTTGTATCCAGGCATACTGCGGGCAATAGGCAACGCGGGGCCCTCGTCTGATGTTCCCGGAGGTCTTTCTCATATCACCGGCCAACGCAGCTAACAGTGAACTCTTACCACTGCCGACAGCACCCACAATGGCAATTAGTTCCTGGTGGCCGACGTGGAGGTTGATGTCCTTGAGGGAAAAGGGCTCCTCTGTGGTTGCCGTGGTGGGGGTGCCTCGGGCCGCCGGTCCGCCATCTCTTTCTCTTGCGGCTTCGTCTATTTTGTCCTGTTTTTTCTGACGTTTCTCCTCTTTTAGCTCACCTTTGGTCTTATCCAAATCGTGTTTCTCCTCAGCCTGCACTCTCTCCCAGGTGAAGCCCGCATTTGAAACCTCAATGGCGTAATCCGGGTTATCGTCGATTACGATTTCATCTTTTATTTCTTCCGCGTGTAGGTATTCCTGCATCCGCTGGATAGACACCCAGGCATCAATTGTCTGGGCAATGACGACGGGAAGAAGGTTGAGAGGCATACGAAGGGCATTGAACAGGGCGAGTGACGAGAATATGGATGCAGGGTCAAGACGATTGTCGGTCAGGGAATATGTGATGAACGCCAGCATTGAGGCAAAAACGGGGAGACTCATCCCAACAGCATTTATTCCGGCCCTCACCCCTAGTAGGAACTGGATGGCGCCAATTTCCTTATTCCGGAGCGATTCAAGTCTCTGAAGGAAACTCTTTTCCCATCCAAAAAATTTGACAAATCTCACGCCCAGAAGGATCTCCTGGGTCAGACTCACTCGCTTGTCGGTAACCTGATTCATAGCTCTTCGGCGAGCTGCCAAAATCTTGACAACCCATGACAGCACTGGTACCCCCAAGACTAGGAGTGCAAATCCGGCAAGAGCAGAGTACGAGATATTGATGAGTAGTAATATCAATGTTAATATTATCTGAAAGGCCGCAGTCCACAACATATGAAACCAGGAAGCCGCCTGATCAACCCTATATGAATCTGTGCCCATTAAATTGACAACCCTGCCATTGGACCAACCAACTCCTTCTCCGCTGCCCTTCTTATCCTTCGTACCCCTCTTCTTTTGTTCCGCAGTAGCTTCTGTATCGTTCATGTCGTTCCGGGTTGATGTACCACCGGCCCGCGCTCTCCCGGAGATCCTCAACGACTTGGAAAATATCAATCCGATAAGCCCGGCCCGTGCTTGGCCGCCAACTATCATACCGTGGTAGATGAACTGATTGTTGAATAATGATCCAAAAATTTGCATGAGAGTCAGACCAAATGCAAGGGCAATGCCTCGACCTATTGGGGGCCCAGGAGTTCCTCGTTTAGAAGCGGTATACGCTTCAACTGAAAACCGAATGAGATATCTGAGACACTTTGGTTAGTAGGCGTACGGATGCCAGACCAATGAATCGCTGGTCTGGAGGATGATGAGTTACACACTTGAGCACAAAGGGCGCCGTAATTAGCAGACAATCGGCGGCAATCCTGCAAAACCCACAAAACCAGAATTCCCGAAAGAAGACCTTATTTAGAGACCACAGCAATGGATACCGATCGCCCCGGCTTCTCCTTCGGTCAAATGAAGCCTGAAGTTTGTCCGTAATGACCGTTGAACTCCGATTAGGTGCCACCAATGGTATATCGGCTGACTCAAGTGGTCTCGAGTACCCCACTCTCATCAACGGCCCCACCCACGCGAATGTAGTCTTGCTCAGAAACCCCGCATCTGCTTCCTTGCTGACAGACATCTGGGTTGGGATCGGAGGCACAGGTCCCCATCTCAGGGGATTGAACTGGCGTTTCTTCCGCCACCAGCTCTGCTTCGGGTTCACTCCCTCACCACCTCCGGTTTCCTTCTGAAAGCTTCCATCCGTTACAACCTCGCCATCCGAGAAGGAAGAGATGGACCGTGGGGGAAGCCTACCGAGTTCCTTGGATAATGCCATCGATTCATCTTGGAGCACAGGGACGCTTGCAGGTTCAAGAACATGATGCGGAAGAGCTTTTGCTTCCCCTCTTATGGTTGGGGCCGCCATTGTAGCGGTTCTTGAAGAGCCTAGACTCTACAGAAAAGTGATAGCACTGGGACTGGGGATAGGAGAATATGCTACTGCCTTGGAGAGTACACCAGTGGTAATGGCGAAAGGTGTGGTGGGTCCTGCCTTGCGAAAGCGAAGGAAAAGCACGATTGATGACTAGCTGGTGCTTAGGTTGGAGATATCTGGCCCAATGGGGAATTCGGATTGCTTAAGGGTTCGGGGTTGGCTACCAATTGCCTTCGTCCTCAGATGCTTTCTTCTCAGATGCTTTCCGGGAGGGCAGAGAAACTAGTGCCCAGGATACGATGCAGGACCAAAGGCTATAGTAGCGACTAACAACGAGATCCTTGGTCGGCCAAAGACCCGAGCCGGTAATCGATCTGCCTCGGTTAGTTTAGACCCTGAGACTCAATCGAAGGTACTCTTCCAATACTGCGGGGACTCATGAAACCCACTATCAGATGATGAGCAATCAATCCGTCAGCCCACGATAGGTTCGATTTGACAGGTTAACAATAATATAATTTATTCGGTAAACACTAGGAAGCATACCCATCCGGGTTCTCTATCCTACAGGTTAACAGAATTGTGAGTGCCGATATCGGCCAAGGAGATCCAGTTGCTGATCTTATACCATGCCAGGGAAGGTCAATCATTCTGAAGAACACTTGCCCATGAGTCCGGATATTACAGGGCCGGCGGAGTTAGTGGATTTTAAGAGCCTTTGCTGCATGAGGGGAAGGCCCAATGGCACGAAGAGGGGGGATCTGGAGAGAAAACGGGGGAAAGGCATCGCAGTAGTGGGGGCCAGGCTGCTTAGAAATTGAAGGATGCAGAAGGTGGTGTCGGCCGACAGAGGGGAATGGAGTTGACAAGAGTTGCAAATGCACAAGCGTGGGAACGCCTTTTTGAGTATGGTCAGATGGGCTGGGAAGGTGTGGGGAAAGACTCCGTCAACATGACTGGGCCAGCGCACTTGGCGAAGCAATATTCCTTATTTTCCTAATGAGAGGAATGATGTCAAGTTCCAGGGATGTGCTCTCGATAGAAGGCATACTCGGGTACTCGAGTACCCGAAAGTTCTGTCACCCCCGCCGGTAGAGTGACAAAATTCCATAGCAAATGTATTATAGCTCTTTTGTGTCACTCGAGTAGGTACTGCACTGGCAGACTGGCCTGGATGCCGGAACTTCTGGCACACGCTGCACAGTATGATACGGGTATCGGTGCTCGCACAGTACGGTACTCGAGTACCAGTGTTGGTACTCGCACAGTACTACCGGTAGTACAGGACTAGCACCGGCTCTGTCATGCCGTAGAATCTGGCAGAGGTCGGATTGACGCTAGTGCGGGTTTTCTTGAATCTGCCCAATTGTCGCTCCCGATGTTTGAGCTGCGGTGAGTGGCGTTCCTCGTGCCCTCCTGCTGGCTCGGTGTCCTGAGATACACTTTACCCGCAGTTCGCTTCAGCTCCAGTCCCACTTTCGCCATGATGGCGTTTGTGGACGGCAGCCTCCCTTGGAGTGTCTAAAATTCGCCGCCAGAACGCTAGGTCCAGATGAGTTAGAAGCTAGCCGTTTAAGGTTATGAATTCGGTTTCTTTCAACCCCAAAGTGACTCAGCGTCATCGCAATCTTGAACCGCCAACGAATCACAGCACTCGAATGACACCAAAAAGAGGATTAGCATGCCAAGTGGTCAATTTTCCCGTTCCCGACACTCCAGGGACAGCACTGATACCATACCGGTATCCGGGGCCGCTTAGAATTCGAGAGTCGGTGGTCGGGCTTTTTCGTCCGACTGGGAACAAGAATGAGGCTCACTGAGAAGGATTCGCCTGGGGGCCGTGCACTCTAGGACAAACGCTCGAGTATCAGTACCGTACTGGTACGGTACTCGTAATAGGTGAGAAATATTGCTCAGTACTCGAGTACTGTACCAGAGTACCCGCCCCCACACACAGAGATCAGGGTCACCGGTATATGGTTGATTATCTGTGCCTATCTAACTTCCCATGCTAAATTGGTATAGCGCTCGAACGCTAGGGTACTTCTTACCTATTTAGACCACGCTATACAGCGCCACCAGTGGTAGTAGAGCATACTGTACGGTACTCATCGAGTGCTGGGTGCTCATTTGAAAGCCTTATGCAGGGATTTGGCCAAATTGGTCCCTCTTTCGCCATTGGGGAGAAATTGTAACCTAGTTTTGCGTATGAAAGTTATGGGACGGGGGGGATGCTTGTACCATATAATACCAGCATAGTGGATATCTCGAATACAATGGGTAATTTGAATATGTTGGGAATGGAGATGTTTTGCCGTGCAAGGAAACTGTTTATCAGGGGAGATCCTGGTGGTCTGCGGTATCGTATGTACTCCAGTATTTACCGGAATAATTGAAGCCCGCGCTAAGACGTCCAAGATTCCCTCTCTTGGATAGGGGGCAAAAATACTGCGAAAGCTGACCACCTAAGCCCCAGCTTAAGAAAAAAGAGCAAAGAGGTGCGGGACCTTACCGGCAAAGGCAACTCCAACGTCCTACTCGTAGCAAGAGGTTCAATTATTCCTTAGTACCAGTAGTACTATACCAGTACTCGCATACAGGTACTCCACTTCAGTGTCATACGGATCTACTGGTAGATGCCAGCCGGGTCACCAGACCAGATTTCACGCCCGATAACCTTCCCCCAAGGGCACTCCACGGAGCTTAACCATGGAATGCTAGTGTTCTGCACTTTGTCGGTATGCCAGGAAGTAGCGGTATTTGCTGTTTAGTGTATGTGAAGCCGGTTCTGTTGCGCTTACAGAGTACCAATACTGGTACCCCATTTGCTTACGGTAACCTAGTGGAGCGGGGCCAATCACAACCGCTCCAAGGGATTTTCGGCCATTAAGGAAAGCCTCCTGCTGCTTCTTTGCCCGTGATTCAATATTGGCTCCGCAATGCCAAAATCAAGCACAAGCATTGCCCATAGCCCTCCTTCGTCTCCTCTTTTCAGCAAGGTAGCCTGAATTCGTTCCTCCTTCTCGCATTTTGCCAACTTTCTGGGTCTCTTGCATGCCATTTTGGGTAATGGGGTCATCCTGATGGTACTTTTGTACTTCGGTAGGATACAGTTTAATATACTCTTAGCAAAAGTAGGTCCGGCGATTGAGCTGACTCAGCGTTTGAGACATCCAGTTTCCCGGTAATATCCGTGGGTTACTACAGGTAGAGCACCGGCACCGTACTTTGATGTCTGCATCAAGCCTACACTTCCCCAATCTCGTAGCGGGGTAACTCCGGTTTGGAGTTCGCAGGTTGGCCATGTGCACTCTCACCACCATCAGGCGTCTCTACACATTCCTCGAAGTCCGTGTGGGAGGATAGACGAAAGCATCTCATCGGCCGCGATGGATTTCTCAGGTATGGGATTCCGCTGTCAGCTTTTACATACCGCAGTCGTTAATCAGAGCTCTAGGAATTACGATAAGCGATCTTTCGTAGTGGGCATTATATGCGGAAAATCTTTTTTGTCGAGAATTTTCTAATGTGGCATTCATATCGTGAGAATTCATAATACGCTACGAACGCGTAGCTTTGTTTCGCGCCGACTCAGGAATCCAAAGGAAGCCTGGCCATATTATTAGTATGGGTATGGCATCCTCGGGCACTTCGGGCTCCTGAGTGATGATGATCACTTAGGTTTTGGTGTTGTCTCCGGACGTCCCTTACATTGGGAATTCAACTCAGATTTGGAGATGTAATGCAAGGCACAACTAGAAGACCGACCCGGCACGAGCTCCTTGCTTGTTGTGCTCCATAAAGTAAAGCTTAGATCGTTCGCACGTTCTCGCAGGATTTGACTTCTGGTTGTTATCGTTGGGATAAGCCCATCTCTATTGATGCCCGTGTCAATCAACCCTTACAACGTTGGCTCTAGATAGCCATGAGAATGGGCAAGCATACCAAAGCACGTTGTTGTGTTTACCCCTCCAGCATTCCGGGAGGGACTCCCCTGCTTGAGCTTCCATAAATCTCACACATTTCCGCTCTCCTCACCCCCACCATTCGATCATTCGTCTTTGTTTTATCTCCTACAGTCGCTCTTTAAGAATCTTTTCATTGCACTTTTGCCAGGCTGCCCTATACACTCTCGTGCTTTTTATTATATCCGCCCATCTCCAAGCTATGCACTCTACTCTCCTTGCCATCTTTGCCGTTCTGAGCGTCGCCGCCGGCACTGTTAGCGCTGCCGACAGGAAGCAGGACGACCGGTACGAAAACGATTGGGACTACGGCTACGACGACACACCAGCGGACTATGAGTATGGGTATGGCAGACCCGAATATCCGGAGCACAAGCCGGAGTACCCAAACCACAAGCCTGACTACCCCGAGCACAGCTCCGAATATCCGACCTACAAGCCGGATCAGCCAACCTACAAGCCCGAGCACCCGACATCCTCCGCCCCGCACACCAGCGTCGTCTATCCTGTCGCTACGTCCTATGCGTCGAGCACCAAGACTGAGATCTATCCGGTCGCTGTGACCGCGACCACCAACCAAACTCGCACGCGCACTGCCACTAGCCTGGCATACAGCACCTGTTATGAGACTGCCTACGCTTATATCTGCAACACAGGAATGTGCAAGAAGACCTACACTGTGACTGAGCACTGCCCGACTGCATGCCCGACCTACCGCCCCAGCACATATATCCCCCAGCATTTCACCACCACAGTCACAGTCTGCAACCACTGCGGGCCTCAGCCAACCACTGTTACTCTTACCTACATGCCCACATACGCCCCTCAGACCTCCATGCGTCGGGAGAATACTACCACATCAACTAGATTTCAGACAAACACCCTCACGTTCACTTCTCGCCCCGCTTCCTCAGCTGGCTGCGGATATGATTGCCCGCTCACCCATACCCCTACTTATCTGCCCTCCACTTCAACCTACAAGCCCTCAATGAACACTTCCAAGCCCGTGATGCCGACTTATACCGGTGCCGCTAACACCGTTGGTGCCGGAAGTGCCGTGGTTGCCGGTGTTCTTGCCGTAGCCGCCATGTTGATATAATAGGGCGGAAATCGGGGTTAGCATTCCACTGCTTCTATTCATGAACTTAGAACTAACCTCACCACGCCAGACAGGCACAGAACGCAAGCTAGGAAGAAAAGGGAAATGGTTAGTGGAGAGTTGAACAATTGCTTCTAGTGCTTGACCTGGGTTCTGTTTTTCCCATGATGTACAGGGATGTATCTCTTGGGTTCTTTCCTTCTTTGATCCCTGGTGTCGGACTAATCTTATCTGCTATCGGTTTTATTGAGATTTTAATGGTAATTACCGATTATCCTTTGAGTGCGGATTCCATGAAAATGTGACTGAGCTGTGAATATTTAGTGATTGTAAGATGCGGTGGGTGAGAGAGCGGGTAGCTTGTCTGTTTGTAACCAAAGAAGGGGGGAATGCTGAGCAGTATTGTTAGTCGAGACCTTCTACTGTTGGGATGTGGCAGCAGGAACCAGCTAGAGTGACCAGTGGCTGAAACCGAACACCCCTCGGGATAAAAATCCTACAGCTGAATCTAGCTCTCGCAGGGTCGGGGGGGGGGGGGGCACGGTGGATTGCGAAGTGCGCACTTTAATCATGAAATTTAAAAATTACCCAAGTAAAAAAAATTTGTCTTCGAACTAGTTTCCAGACGCCTTCCTCTTTTCTCCTCCCTCTTTTCTATCATACATACTATCATATCTAGACTTGAGTGCAGTCATAGGGCGTTGGCCAGGGCTTCGGCTCTGACCAGAAAATAGCCTTCCCTCCTTGTTTTAAACGCTTCCTAGATAACCTGCTACTTAGTTTTAGTCCCCTTCCTTCTCTCCTAGTTTTCTCTCTCCGCTATACTAGTTCAAATGCACGGATCTGCCTATGTGGGATCCTGGCCATTCAGCTTCAGAAAGTCTAGTGAGAGCGGGTGATTAACAAGATTGGTTACACTATCTAATGAACTGCGGTGGGACTGGATTAAGCATTCTAGCTAATGTTTTAGGGGATTGGGTTCACATGTTCGGGATTGGCCCATACAGTAGTGGTCATGGGAGATCACTCGGTTCAATTGCAGGGTAGATGTTGGAAATGGCAGTTTAATGGCCGCACTTGGTGGGGGATGTTTGCTCTCGGAGGACGCCATGGTGTACGTACGCACTAGCCAAAGCGCGATCAAACTATGAAAATGTTTTCACCCCTCCCCCCTCCTTTGTTTTTCTTTCATCATACCTTTCTTCCAGGACACAACCTTTCTCAAGTCCTTCCTTTCATCAACTTATCACCATTAATGATAGTCTTGGTCACCAGTAAGCGGTTTAGCTCCACTACCTAAACCCCTCACCGTCGGTCATTACCTCCCCAGCCATTATTTTCAACAGTAGAGATTTCCCAATTCACTCCAACATGTGATAAAGGCGGCTTTAATCTGACAGTCTCCGAATGGGTAGGATGTGAAGTGAGAATGGGGGGCACCTACTTTCTCAGTTACCATATTTGCTCATATATACTAAAGCATTGGTGGAGTACGGAATAAGGTGGGCTGCAAACCTTAGCAGTGGAAATGCAAGCAGATTGGGAGTGGATGAAAACCACAAGTAGGGATACGATACAGGAATGGTAAAGGTCTATTCTTTCTTCTTTTTGTGCCTGGGCGGGTTTTCAGAGCTTTAGCCATTTCTTGAGATAGCCTGAGCTCAAGGTATCCAATTTTCTTCCGTAAGGTTTCCTATAGGTAAATTTTATCAAGAGCCTTTTACTATTTAAAACATTTAACCTTAGGTAAGGTGTTTATTGTAAGTAATATTATACTAGTAGGGTGGAAGGCACCCAGCTCAATGCATATCTTGTTGATCTTGTATTTGTAACATGTATACATGTTTCAGTAACTGTATACAGGATTTCCTATGCATAGTTTGACTTGCTTTGATTAGTTTTCATTTACATAATTTGATTTCAGCCCCAGCACTATTTATAAGTCTGGTAGCTTGTGCTAAGGTTAGTTTGTTGGATTTATTATTTAGGATTCTGATAGAGGAATGGTCATGTAAGACAGTGGTAGGATTGAAGCTTGGTTATGACATTTGGGCTTCATTCAGGATTACAGGACTCAGGTAATAGTGCACTGTTTGGTAATGATCATGATTGCAAAGATATCTGATTATGACTACTTTAGAGGAAATCTTGTATTTAAATCCCACTCCTGACAGCAGAAAACCTGTTACAGTCTCACATAACTCATACCATGGATTACTATTATGATATAATTGGTTAATTGTTTTCATAATTAACAATCCGGTGTCTTATGTTTGAATGACTTTTAGTAGGTCCATTCCGGACGATCAAACAGGGTTGACGTATACTGGGGGGGATGTACGATATCTGGTTATATTCCAGGTTTCTAAAGGCAAAAAGGCTATACTCGAATATCCAGACAAAACAAGTATGATTGACTATATCGTACTTGTAAGTTTCTGTTACGAGGGTTTCAAACATCAGATTTACAGGATCAACGGAGAGAATTTAATTATTATTTTTTGCCTGATAGATTTTGATGCTTTAGCCCTCACCTAGCCACAAAACTGGACCGATTATAATCTTAGTACTCCACAGACTTTGAGTATCAAGATTCATCTAGAGATCTGCACTGATTTCCCACTTTCCTTTCCTCCTTCTCCGAAATCTCTCTATATCAGAGCCTCCCAACATCTGACCAATCCGCCCGTTGATTTATGTACCAAGCCCACTGGCAAATAATTGCTAACCCCCCTCCCAGGTCCAAAACCACTGAACCTTCATTCAACCAATCTGGATTACAAAATCGTTTCCTTATGCAAAGCCATCTCGCCTTGAAGCGCCAGTTTGTGCCGCCGGCCCTTAAGCTATCTGTCCCCCTAGCCTCCAGAGAACCCCACATTTTCAGCCCCGATACGATGTCCCACATCTTCAGAGTTCACATTACTTGCTGCAGGTGGGTGGCTGGCGGGCGGGGCAGCTCCAGCTTGGCCTGCACCCCTCCGGGATCATCCTTCTTGGAACCATTAATCGAATATGATAGGTGCCCCTTGGCGAGAAGCTTCATTTGATGTAGGATGCGTACTTGGTGCCTTCATCAAGGAAGCCTCAAAGCCTGTATGGGCACTGCTGCTGCACTTCTTCGGCCCCAAGCCTCCATCTTGCGGGAGGCTTCTTTGGTAGCGTTAAAGGTGACGGACGACATAGTTGATATTAATTCACTGTCACAGAACTAATCGACAATTCTGGCGGTAGTCTAGACACGAGCATGCCTTACCAACAGGAAGGGAAGGCACCTCCCCAACTTGCTCGAGTACAGTATCTCGCTACAAAGGTGCTATCTGAATCCGTTTCTAGGCTTCCGAGTCTCTCAAGACCGAAGATGAAAGGCTCTTTAATCTCGGTTCACAAGCGTTGGTGGCCCCACAAGCCCCAACCAGAAGATCCCGCTCCACCACACCCAGCCCCGTCGAACCTAGGATTCGAATAGAACTTGCTGAGTATCACTACACGAGCACCAGAAAAACTCGCTAATTACCCGAATATCCACTGTCGGAGAGCTCAACCGCACCACATTACCGAACCACAATAGGTTTGGTAGAGTTGGTCAACAAAATAACGAATACTAGTTAATGAGACCCTGCAAGCTCCGCTTCTCTAAGATATCTCGTCTACAAAACAGTATTCCTTCACAGGGAGTTTCGTCTCGAATTGCGAACGCCAAGGCCCGATAGCCGATCATGGATGAACGGGTTCCTAAGATGGGGTACTCGAGTAGACTACTGGTAATACAGATCTGCCAAGACTGGAGCCGCAATCGATAGACAACTTACCATCCCTAACTAACCCCTCGCTCTAAACAAGTGCCCCCGACCAACCTATCACTAACTACCAATTACAAAGGATAAAGAATCGCAGCAATGGACACCCCTCAAGCGCTTCCGATAGAATGCCAGCACGTGTTTGACACTCCCACGGAGCCGGAGCACTCTCCCTATCGTGGATTTGTTGCTGGTGTCTTTTCCGGTGCGGCCAAATTGACTGGTGAGTAACCTCACCCATCCTAGAATTGTGAAGCCTATTCGCTGACGACTGCATATAGTTGGGCATCCGTAAGACTTCTTTCTTTCATCAAATTCCTCTCTCTTGTTTGTTCCAATTGACCTAGATGCAGGTTTGACACAATCAAAGTACGCATGCAGACTTCGACATCTGCTAAATTCAAAGGTCCCCTGGATTGCCTCTTGATGACGGTAGGGAAGGAGGGATTCAGAGGACTGTATAAGGGCGCAACTCCACCACTTGTCGGCTGGATGTTCATGGATTCGATGCATGCGTCTTCGTCCCCCAATCCCAAAGCCCTAACTAACAAACTTCAGAATGCTAGGTTCACTTGCTAACTACCGTACGGCTATCAAAAGCAAGTTTTATCCTCACCACGATACCCTTCCCTCTTTCGGCCATGGAATGGCTGGTATTCTCGCCGGGTGGACAGTGAGCTTTATAGCAGCACCTGTTGAACACGTAAAGGCTCGTTTACAGATTCAATATAACGTCAAAGGCTCCAAAGCCGGGGTCAAGTACTCCGGGCCAATCGATTGTACCAGAAAACTAGTATTCATCCCTTCGCATATCAGCAAATCCCGAAAGCTAACTTCCAGGGGGGGGGAAGCTCAGCAACCACGGTATCCGGGGTTTGTATCACGGCCTCGGCGCAACCATGCTCTTTCGCACGTTCTTTTTCTTCTGGTGGGGCTCCTACGACATCATAACCCGCCAGCTCGAGCAAAGGACCAACATGACCCCAATGCTGGTGAATTTCTGGGCAGGCGGACTAAGTGCGAACCTATTCTGGCTCTTCTCTTACCCATCCGATGTGATCAAACAGCGCATCATGACGGACTCGCTTGAGAACCGTAGGTTTAAGAACTGGCGTGAGGCCGCCGTCGCTGTCGGAAGACAAAGCGGAGTTCGTGGCTACTGGAGGGGATTCATGCCCTGCATCATGAGGGCTTTTCCGGCGAATGCGGTTGCCTTGGTGGCCTTTGAGGGGGTGATGAGGCACTTGCCGTAGAACACTTTTAGGTTTCAAAACCTAATTGCATTGGTCTCTGCTTTGGTTCCCTTTAGCCACCAATATCAGCTTATGCTTTGTCTTTTCGCCCCTCTCCTGACTACTTCCTCATCATTTACGCATATATTACGGCTTAAAGTCTCTATACCCCTAGATATATCTCGTTCGCCTTCATTCGCAGCCCAGTGTCCTTCTCCCCCGTCTTCGTATTTGTTTTCGTTCTGTATGCATCTAGATTCACAATTTCTTCCATGTGATCAGCACATGGGGTTCGTCCCTCTGATTTCATGTCCTTTCAATTCCATGTTCAGGCGTTCGGGGTCGCAGGGGTCATCTTAGCACTAGGATTGTCTTTGTTATTAGTTACTTAACGTGATGCCAGATACCCGGTCAATCAATCAATCAGTCGGTTTCCACCCTGTTTTACCCTCTGCCTCGACAGATGCATATCTCGGGTCACAATAATGTAGGGCCCAAGCATAGCTGGGGTATTATTCACGCTTTAGTGCTCTACACCCGCTATCCATGCTTAACATTTGCAGTGCCACTTATAAGCGACATCCCTTCAATGATCTGTCTCAGAACTCGACACACATCTAGGGCAAAACGATAAATGCGTAAGGCTATTATAAATCTTGATTGCAGCCCGGCCAGCAGCCTCCCAAAGATTTTCACCATATGAGGGCCTTTAGGTCGCTTCACCACTACACCCCACACCTTAGTAACTCTATTCGTTCAAGTGTCCGATAAAGTGCCAGGCCAGAGACCCCCCGATACGGTCACAGCAAGGCAACACAACCGAGTCCGATCCCCCCACTATGACCGGAACCACTGTACCCCACACCACTGCAGGCTAAACTAGCAGGCGTTGAATGAAAGTGGAGCCAATGCTCAGACCAGAGTCTAGAATGAAGTAAAGTAGCCCAAAGAGAAAGAGAAGAGCGAGAGAGCAATTCCACATCCAGGGGTTGAGTATCATTATTATTATAGTAAGATTTGCATTTTTTTGAAAAAGGAAAAGAAGAAAAAAAACTCAATGAAGGAAGGAAGGGAGATTTTATAATAATATTATGAAAATAATAATATCCCTAACACTAAAGTTAGTGTCTATAATACTATAATACTACTACCTACGAGTGCGGATATATACACAGAGTTATATATGATATAACAGCAAGATAAGAATAATAATTATACAAGTGGTATTTGCATTATGATAGTCACTTTTGATAAACTGAGTAATGTTCCATCACCCATGGTATCATAACTGTAGATACATACCCTGGGCACTACAATAGTATGATAAACTACTTGCCGAAGAAAAAAGGTTTTGAGGCGTTGCCACACACACAAATCGCTACTTAAAAAAACTACTTTTTTTTTGTTTCGGCCAGTTATCACACTCTCTACCAGCTTGGTGTTCGTAACCCCTCTCATATTGTTATAATAACTTATCATAATATTGTATTATTGTATAAAAAATGCCACAACTTCTCAAAACCTCTTACAACATCCCAACCAGCATTACTACTACTACTACTACTACCACTATCATACCGGTATCACTAGTCTACAAATGATGAGCCATCCTATATCACCCCAAATAGCGCACATTTCCACACACACTCTCTCTCAAAAAAAAAAGCGGATGCCGCACTGAACCTCATAAAGCTGGGCTACAATATAATACCGTACTTTTTCAAGACAATGCACACCGAGGTTATACCACCGACCCGCACTACATGTTACTCGAGTACCGTACTCGACCATATACTTTTCGTGGCTTTTACCAAAAAAAAAAAAAAAAGATAACGGAAATTTCGAAATTCGTGATGCTCCTATTCATACGGGCGTTCGTCGCCCATCCGATCAACGTCGACTAGAAACTTGTTGCTCACAGAATCCTTTCCCCGTTTATGATACCCGAGAAAAAAGGGGGCACTTGATCCAACACCCCTCTAACCATTACCAGCCACCCTAACTAACTTACCGGTCCTCATCTTAAATTTTGATATCCTCTGATAAAGAGGGTTTTCCAAAAATCCATTATATAATAATACAAGTATCATACCAACACAAAGCCTTCCAATCGGCTCATTGCTTGAACTGTCAGAATTGTCGTTTACCTTTGGACTCTGTACCTGCGATTGGGCAAATGGTTTAGAATTACAGGACCCGTCTAGGGCCTTCAAGACTCTTTTTGTTTTTTTGTTTTTTTAGGGGGGTTCAATGCAAGCAATAGTTCGTTTCAACCAACGATATACATGTACTTACTTCCCTGGTCAACCACTCCCCAGACAGCAATTCGTCAGTTCGCTCTATGAACTCCAAGATCGGCACGGTACAGTACGGGCTTGGTATCAATGCCTACCCAAAAGCTACGAAATACCTTCATAAGGGACCAGCCATGCACATTCCTACCCAGACCCCGATATACAAGCAATCACAACCCATCATTCGAAGATATCACTAACTTCAAGCAAGCGAAAACTCTCGGACCCACGATATCCCCCGTCAGGAGCTTCATTAAAGTGCGAGCAAAACATAGGAAACCCATCACGCATAGAAGAGAACACCCGCCCAACCAACCGCTCTAAAGCAGTAGTCAAACCCCCCCCTCCATCTCCCCCAATACCCTTATAAAAAATTATCCCCACAAATAGCAATCTTGAAATCAGAGCCAACGGCATAGGGAAAGGGAAAAGGGAGAAAGATATAGCAAAAAAAATAACCGCACCATTGACAAACACCACACCCAAGCTCTATAACACAACCAACCTACCACAAGACGGGCAGGCATCAAGTGGCAAAGTCGGCGGTAACTTCACCATAGCTGTGACGGGTAGTAACTAGTCAGTGAGCGAAGACTTTCGATTAGGAACAGGGATAACTCACCGGACGCCGTCAACCCTCAGCTCGAAGAGGAGTGCTGCGCTGAGGACTGACATTTCCATTGTGAAATGCAGCCCCTCGTATTCTACGTCCTTGCTATTGCGGCCCTTTGTGTAGAGGGATTTGGGCACGGTAGTTAGGTCTGAGCGGAGTTTGCAGACTGTTGTGACAGCTGGGTAAATGTTAGTATAAGACATATAGGGGCATTTCCAGGAAGGGGGGGGTTACTAGAGTCTATGGATTTTGGCGGGAACGTCTCCTGACAACAAACTAGTTCGTCCACAAGCACCCTACTGTGGTGGTCTTCGAAGGTAATATAGAACGGGAAAGATATGCTCTCGTCTTCAGACATTTCCGTTCCCTACGAAATATTAGTCCCATAACTTTCTAAACCACACCAGCGCAACAAACTTTCGCAATATACCACTTAATCTGATTCTCGGCGAGCCACTTCTCTCGCGTGGTATCCCAGTATTTGTGGTCTTCGGAATGGATGTTTTCATCAAAATACTCCCAGTACTTCACACCATAGTGGTATCGTGATTTGCGGGTTTGCACAATTGTCTCCATTCCCCGGATAACTGCACCACGGACCACTGCAGTCCACGAGTCGACGGGTTGAAGCACCACATCCGGGTTGTCTTTTGTCGATAGGATATCGGCATACTTATTCTTCAGGCGCATAAAAAGGTATTCCGATGAACCGAAACCACCAACAAGCAGAATACTCTACGAGGGTATATTAGCGTAAAGGTTGCATATACATCGATTGGCATGAATACCTTTACTTGTCGTCCCTTAGATTGCACAGCAGTGATCTGGCCATCAACCAGTCTCACAACCTCCTGGATGACAGGCTCAAATATTGCTTGGACTTCCTCTCTATACCCTAAATTAGTAATACCGAACTCATCTCACTATCCGGATCCCTACCTAGTGACCGTCATAAACCCGCAATCGATACCACGAGCTTCATCATCTGGCAATCCCGGAAATTGAATTGGGAATACCTACACAGCTAGTTAGTGATCTATTAGAGCCTGTAGCCTCGGATGGCCCCACATCTTGGTCTTCTCCGTCAACAAACACCCTCTTTACATATTCTTCCCATGATTTCAGGGCAGCAATCTTTGTCTTCTCTTTCATGGCATAGTATGCTGTGGAACCCAGTCGTTCCTTGACAAAGCTCTCGAACCGGCGGTTCAAGAATGCAGAGCCACATAGCTCACCTTTGCTACGTCAGCATTCTCCCAGCCGGCAGGAACAACCAAACAGACCTGTCCCAGTGACACTCTCTTTCACCTGCAGTGGGTCTGTTTGAAGAATTTCATACGAAATCAAATCCTAGAAAGGTAAGTCTCACTCTATCAAATGTGAGGGACGCGACATACCACAGTCCCACCCCCAGCATCACAGACCACAAAACAAGAATCATCCGTAACCTATACAAGCCCTCCAATCAGCAATAGCTCCCCATACCCCACAACCAACACTAAACCCACCTGCAAATTTTTAGGCTGCATGGTCTTCAGTGTGTATATAGCCGCAGCTTCTGGTTCCGAGATCAATCTAATCTTGCACGACTTTGCCATGCCCGTCCCTTCCGCCGCCTGGAGTGTCGCATTTTTCGACCGGTCACTCCACACCGCCGGGCATGTGAGAATAAACTCGATCCTAGTATTATCCACAAAGGTACTTCCGAGCGCTCGCGTCAGTGTAGTGATCGTGTGATCGTATAGCATCTGCAAGTAATCCCTAACAACATCCTGCACGACTTTGTCATGCTGTCTAAGCTGCGCATAGATGTTGGGCAAAGAGACAAAGTCCGGGGGACGCAAGTTGGGATCTAGGCATAGCTTGAAACACTCGATGCAGTTCTGGAAAGGCTTCACTTGAAAACCCCATTTTATGCCGTCCTTCTCGTACGCAATCTTGGATGGGACTTTCGGGGAAGTCAGGTTCATTCCACCAGGCCAGCTCTAATTTAAGGCTTGTTAGGTCAGAGCGCGAGCACGAGGTTAAAAATGGTGTATAAACCTGAATAACGTGTATCTCGCTCGGCGATCCAGTATAACCCCAGGCTACCCTAAGCGTTGGCAGCATATGTTAGTCCCCCGCTGCTGCTGCTGCTGCTGCATCCGCCCCTCCCCGCTCCCATCGATCGCACGCATCACACAGAGGAGTAGGGAGGAATGCACAAAAGACACTCACCCGCTATAAGTCGTTCCAAAGTCCACACCAACAACGATCCTATTCGCTTCCCCAGAGATAGATACATCCTTGATCTTCTCGGCTATATTGCGCAGGCTAGTATCCGACTTTGGCGAGTTCATCGCTGGCCAAAAATAACAATGTTCTTCGTGTTGAGAGGTAGGCTCTGTGTTTTTGTTTTGGGGGAAGGTTTATGTTGCGGGGTTTTTGGGGCCAGCGGAGAGAAATGTTATTAATGGGGCGAATGTTTTTGTCTAGCTAGGTAATGACCAGAAGGAAAAATAAAATAAAACCAAGAGAACGAAAGCCCCACGTCAGTGCGCAAGCTTGGCTGATTGAACGGCTTTTTTGTCTCTTTCTTATTTTATTTTTTTTATTTTATTTTTCGACAAACTCTGCGTTATTAGTGGCTGTTGGAGCCCGATGTGTTGGCCCAATGGTTTTGGCTAGCTATTGCTGTGGATTGATTGGATTGGAAAATAGCCAGTGGTTTTGAACCTCGGAGAGACGTGATTGCCACCGGAATCGCTGTCCCCTTCTTGTGGATACCGAAGCGGGGGCTCCGGGGTTTGTATCTGCTACGATACCGTGTAAATATTGGTGAAAGGATTATTGGATTAGGGGTAGAAGAGGTGAAATGGTTTTAGGTCAAGTCAGAGGCAGTAAACGAAGCTGTCGTTGGAAACGCAGCCCCCCGAGATGAGGTAAACACTGTGAAAGGTCAACTTTCCAGCCCCACATCCCCTGCGTCTAACCTGCATGCTAGCATGGGTACTGCACGATATTCGAGTGAGAAAGCATGATACCAGGGTGCAACAACAACTGGTACTTTCATCTTTTCTCACTCGCAATAGCGACAGGTGAGAAAAACCTGGTTCTCTGCAAATTCCCTACCGGTGCCCCTTTCACCAATCATACGAGCGCGGCCGAGTTAGAGTTGGACAGTTTGCATGGGAATTGCGGCTAGAGAATGCGTGTATTAACGAGACCTCTTTTGGGTCGTCAATCTCATCCACGTTAACAAAGTTCATCCGGTGGAAACCCTGAGTTTGGATGGGGATGGGGATGGGAATCTAAACCGATCAATGCTGGTAGCAAATTTCCATCCAGAGCCCACACAGATCCCATTCACGGTTCGAGGACCCCTAGCGTGGAACAGAGCGGCAATCGAACGGAAAACCCTTTACAGGTAGACCGTCAGACCCGTAAAAGCTTCCTCCGTTTCGGTGGGAAATGCCGGATTGGTGCAAGAAGCAAAAGATATATCATACTGATTCATACAAGGTACTTGTATCCACATCGGAAATTAGGTGTGGGTTTCAGAGTCTGAGGGGGGCATCGACCTTGTTGATTTGCGAATTATTCCCGGTGGAATATTTCCGCTTGATCTACTCGCACGCGATTCAAAGCACGAATAGCTGAAACAAGCGAGGTGAATATTTTTAGAAAAAGTCATTGTATCAACCCTACTTAGCACGAGGGATCTACTCGTAATGTCCTGACGTTTGTGAACACAACTGCTATTGCATACACCCAAAATTCAGCTTTTTTGCCCGGATCTTGGCATCATGCAATAGTGGTCCTGTTCACAAACGTCAGGACATTACGAGTATACGATTTCTGGCGATTCGCGCCAGGTGTGCCAGTATGAACTATTCAAGTAGAGATTAAACGCAGGAGGAGAGAAGCTAAAATACTGGGGAGGGTAAAATGTACAGTACAGCTATAAGACAACCGTGAAAACCCCCCAAATACAAAACTTTTAAACTTTGTACCTCCCTTCGGTACACGGCGCTCTCCCATCTAAAACGCCTATGAACAAAAGAAAGTAAAGCAGAAGAATCAAAACACAAGCCGCTATGAATGCGTGAAAGGTATGTACTTTAGAATCCTCTGGCCAAAAAGAAAAAAGAAAAAAACTTTTTAAAAAATTAGTAGACTGCGGAAAACCTTCTGATATCCCTCGCCATCAGTCTGTCGATCCCACTTCCCAACTCGCCCGATCTATCCGGTCCTGGCATCCCGCTATTTTTCAACAATTCCAGATATTGCTTCACCCCATCGACCTTTTCTACGGCACCAATGGGCGAACTGCGAGGGCGGGGTTTGGTGTTGTCTTGGACAAGGTCCATCTCAAAATCTTTGACTGTAGCCTCCGCGCCCTGGTCTTCCAATTCGAATACACCAGCCTCGGCACCCTCGGCGATCATCTCTTCGGCGACTTCGTTGGGATACAAGGCATCAAGTCTACGGCGGTGCTCATCCAACACAGCTTGGTTCTCAGCATCTTTGCGAAAGTCGTCGTCATCCTCATCTTCACTCCAAACAAACTCGTCAACACCGTTTGTTCCCCCACTGCCACCAGACCAAAGGCTACGCGAAGCCTGCTCCTCGACATCTAATAGGTCAAGGATTCTGTTTTTGCGCTCAATCTCCTTGATTACACCCGACGTACTAAATAAAGCAAGGTCAGGGTCGGGGATCGAATCGGATGTGGCTGCGGGATTGGTTTTTCGTTGATCGCGCACATAACCGACAACACGTTCCCAGCGGGCGAGGCGGGAGTCTTTCCCGATCATGGAAACAGCCTCAGTTGTTAAACGCGGACGTTTCTGGGAATTTCGATGACGTATAGAGTTCTGGTAAGCCTGGTGCTGAACAACCGAGGGGGCTGGGGCAATGGGCGGACGAGAGGAGTAAATGGTTGTATTGCCTCTTGGCACAGCCTGTTCGGAGAGGAGGACCTGCTGGATTGGTGGGTTGATTTGGATGGGTGTGAGTAGAGTAGAGGAATGGTGATAATGACCGTGGTTATGGTGACCAAAGGCAGGCTGGGAGGGGGGAGGAGGAGACGCAGGCAGGCAAATTGCTGGGTGAGGATCATTAGGCGTCAAAACCATAAACGCTTGAGGCAACAAACATGTTGGTGCCTTTGGCGCAGAATGAAGAGTATAAGGTGAGGCTCTAAATGATTCGGGTTGGCGGTGGAGGGTCTGTGGAGCAGTCGGCGTCGAGGAGGAATTGAGCATGTTCAATGCATGTCGGGCCGACCGTAAAGCCTGAGTCATTTCAGCGTAATTGTTATTGTATTTCGCAGAAGGTAAATTCGTTTGAGGAATAGGAGGTGATGTCGGCGGTGTTGGCTGCTGTTGGGCACAGGAGGTGGAGGGTAAAGCACCAGTGGATGTGGTAGCGTTAGCTGAAGCGGCTGTTAGGTGGTGCAAAAGCTTAAGCTTCTTCATTGCGTTCGACATGGTTGCTGCGAGTTAGGTAGCTGCTTTGTAGGAGGGTTTTTATTGGGGGGGGGAAGGGGGTGTAGTAGTGAAGGTACCGAAGGAGGAGATTGCAAACACGGTAAGCAGTGCAGTACGTGAGAATCGTTTGTGTAGAGATATTGACTGAATATGACTAGCCAAGGTAGAGGGGAGAGAGTTTTATAGGATGGACGAAAAGGAGGGACAAAGTAACGAAGGATGTGGAGGTATGAGAGAGAGAGTGTGTGTGAATGCAATGCAGGTAGGCAAGAGGAGGAAAAGGGGGGATGTGGAAGAGACAGGTGATGGGCGAAGGGAGAATGAGGAAGAGAAGAGAAATGAGCGGCAGCGATGTAGGAGTGCTCGTGCTTGCACAGGAAGCGGGCAAAGCAGGAACCAAAGCCCAAGGCCTCAAGCAGCCAGCCAAGCGACTGTCACTCTGTGGCCTCCGTCACTCCGTCACTCTGAAGATTTCTGATCATCCTTGGCAGTGAGACACACGGCTCCGGGCGATAGGCATGACGAGTGTGCCAGCCCAGACCTTTTTTCAAAGATAAGGTACAATACGGAAGGGGATTGTCAGGACTCAGGAGTCGCCTCTTCAAGGACAAATTCTGGATCACAGCCTTTGAGGCTCAAAGATCCAAAGCTACCGTACCGTACTGTACTGTACGAGTAGAGTAGAGTATAGATACTCGAGTTACAGTGCAACAGATAAAAAGGCAAGAAAACTCTCCTCACGACAGTGCGAGTAGAAGACAACTCGGAGACCCCATCTATCTCCTTCGAGCTCCTTCCTTCCTCCATGCCATCTCCCCATCCGGAACTTACGTATCACGAAAAACGCGTACGAGTACTGGGAACCACTGATAGTCTACCTTCCTATCCGGCCCACCTGGCCAGAACGACAAATCACACAGCAAGAAAACTCAGAAATTGAGGATAACTCTGTCACACATGACACTAGCAGCACGTTCCGCCCATTGCCAAAGATGTTGTCACTTTTGTGTTTTTCTCTTTCTTGTATTATAATGACCTTTCTTTTTTCCTCGCCCGCCCCGTTAAGTGGCAATCCCGGTGGAGCTAACACCGGACACCTTGAACTTTCCCATGTTGGGAAATATGGGCGTTGCAAGTATCGAGGCTCAAGCCAACTGCACCATGAGTACAATCTTTAAACGCTCGCCGCTGAGAGAAGAGCAATTATTACCCAATCCCGCCACCGAGCAGACAGAAGAAGAAAGGAAGAAGGAAAAAAAACTCATCATCCACTCTCTAAGCCTATTTTGATGATTTCTCCCAGCAACAACGTTTTACTGCCCCGAACACGTGGGTATTATGGAGTGTTGGACATGTCACATACGGGTACAGTACGGTACATCTTTTCACTATTACATTGCATCAGAAATGGCAAAAAAAAAAACTAGAAAAATACCTGTATCAGTGCCAGCATCAGGATAGAAAACGCACCGTAGTCTAGCGCGTTTGAAACAAAAAGGGCACACTTTGGCTTTCCCCCAAACAGAAGAATCTCTGCTGATCAAGGATACCGGTATACACAAAAGTTGAGCGTCTTCAAGAAAAAAGTGATGATGACTACAAGTGCTTACTAGCACCATCATACCGGATATCCGTATGATACATACTCGAGTACCGTACACGCACACATTTGACGAGTAATAAAGTGAGTATCACGGGTAAACTCTTTCTACTCAGAATTGCGCATTCCATGCGATAGAAGCAGATAGCCTCCCGTTAATTCGTGGAGACCATTCCCTCACCACCGGTACCATATCCATCACGTCTTGTCATAATGTCATAGTACCGGTCTCTACCCCTCACTTCTTGATGTGGCGGAAAACCTCCACCTCCTAGCAGCCGCCGCGGTGGAGAAGTCAGCAAAGATACCGACCGAGTTCTGGCAGGAACCAGAAGTGCCGGGGTCCGGTCCAAGAGGTTCGAGATGTGGTTTTGGGATATCATACCAGTAAAGAAAAAAAGTCACTCCCGTGCGAAGGTCAACTGAGAGTGACTACCGGTGTGGGAGTATGTCGTGACCTTCCCTTAGTTGGATGGTGTGTTGCGCATGCCGTATCCCTCTCCTGTGGTGAGGTCGTAACCTCTGAATATACTTGACAATAGATTGATATGGAACCAACTTGCTTGTGGATGTGTTGTGTGTGTGTTCGGTTGCTATGGTAAATACATGAGAGAAGGCCTTTTATAGGATGTACTATCCTTGCCAAGCCTCCTTAACTGGGCGGCCAAAAACAGAAGCTCAACCCTTTCAAACAACCCTAGTACCAAACTGTGCCCACAAGGGTCTCCTCCTCCTTTCTGCCTTTGACCCCAAAGGCTACCCAAACAAAAGAAATGAGATAAAGGAAATGATACAAATGAATGGCTAAGCTCCCTGGCTTGTATGACAAAAGAAATAACAAAGGAATGTATGAGCTCTCAGGCTCCTCGAACAAAAGAAAAGAAACAAACAAATCTGCCTTGTAAACATCTCTCCAACGACCATCTATCTCGCTCTCTCCCTGTTAGTAATGTCTTTGTTCTTTATCCAATCCCCAAACGATGCATCTTGCCAACAAAACAAATATTATTTGCCACAAAAACATCTCTCCATCCTTCCATCAGTTTGATACAGCAAACCAGAAACCTGTTAACATGATTCAAAGGACAACAAAGGACACAAAACCTCTCAACGATACCTTTCTCCAATCTGCTCTTGCTTTCTTCAGCCAATCCATCTCTTTCCTCCAAGATCTCCTTACTTTCCATATCAACTTCCTTCTTGAGTTGTACT
>Ga0307509_10001774_pt1 | contig 35846 bp, 22 predicted proteins | sample 10_EM_MG_FD_202245 | JGI IMG/M metagenome (GOLD analysis project Ga0307509, IMG submission 202245) | Populus trichocarpa ectomycorrhiza microbial communities from riparian zone in the Pacific Northwest, United States - 10_EM | ecosystem: Host-associated > Plants > Roots > Unclassified | place...
TGGATCTCTTAGCTTCGGGATCACCCCAAAGAAATCTAGTAGTTCAAACTCGGTGACAGTGACTGCGTGCATTGCGAGCCTAACGTTTGACTTAAGCGGACCGCCGTAGGCGGGTCCGCTTGAAGGAAGGGTTAGGCGGCATTCTGCGACCTTTCGCCTTGTTCATTGACTTGGCGCGGGCGCCCAGTGTTTCAGTGCGCGTTCGATCTACTCGGTGTGGAGAAGAAGGGTTGGATCTAGACACCAAGACAGGAACTTTGCGACGACGTCTTGCTGCTTGGCCGAGCATAAGTGCTTGAAATTTAGATGCTCAATCGCGGGATTCTTCGACCGTCCAAACTCGGCGAGCGCATTGAGCGTGTAGTCGTGGACGAGCTCTTCCGGTCTGTGCGAGTTGCGAACGCACCAGGCCATGTATGCGGGCACGAGCACTAGCAGGGGCGGAGTGGAGGCCCCTTGCAAGGACGCGAGTTCCGGGTGCATCTCGATGAACTGATCGGATAGCGCTGAACCGCTGCCCGGAAACGCGGATTCGATATCAACGGAGAGCTTCTCGTTGCGCGGTGAGCGATTCATGACGCCTAACGTTCGACTTAAGCGGACCGCCGCGGCAAGGCGCGCTTGGCCGAGAATGAAATGAAGGCCACGCGCGGCTTGCCGTGGCGGGTCCGCTTGAAGGAAGGGTTAGGCGTCATTTGGTGCCGATGCTGTAGGTCGTGGAGTTATTTTTCTCCAGCCTGTCGCGACGCCTGCTCGGCTCACAGCCACGAAGCAGGTGAACTGTGGATCTGATGCTTGTATCTCGTGTCTCAAGACGTGCTCCGCAATGTACGCGACAGCACGTTCCCTGGGCAGTACGACCCCAGCGCCAGGTTCAGAGTGAACTACGACGACGACCTCTGAAGAACTGATGTAGCGCTCAAGCACCTCCGATATGGCGGTCGGTTTCGCCGCCTTCCCGTCGTGGACGTTGATCCAAACCCACTCCGGGTTCTGCGGCCAGACCGGCGGAAATTCGATTGCAACCTGGTCGTACAAATCAGTTGGTGTCATGACGCCTAACGTTTGACTTAAGCGGACCGCCGAAGGCGGGTCCGCTTGAAGGAAGGGTTAGGCGTCATCGGCGGCGCCTCTCCATTGCAACAGTTGATTGCTCGAAGCCGAGGGAAGTGTAGAAGCCTTGCACTCCGGTCCGATCCGCGCGCAGTACCCAAGTGATGTTCGGGTTCGTACCCAACGCTGCGTTGACAAGTGCTTTGCCAATGCCTGTACCTTGGCGATCTGGCGCGACCGCGACCATTGAAATGTAGCCGTTGAAGATGCCATCAGTGATGGCTCGAAGGAAGCCGACAATCTGGCCACCAACTTCAGCGACAAGGGCAATCTGCGATGCTCGAATGCTTGCCGCAAAGACCTCTGGATCTTCGATCTTCTTCGTCCAACCGCAGGCAGATAGAAGCACACGAGCGGATTCGAATTCCTCGGGACGGATAGGGCGGATGTTCATTTGACGCCTAACGTTTGACTTAAGCGGACCGCCGCGGCGAGGTGCGCTTGGCCGAGAATGAAATGAAGGCCACGCGCGCCTTGCCGTGGCGGGTCCGCTTGAAGGAAGGGTTAGGCGTGACGCACAGGAGATGTGTATTCATCACTGCGTGCTCCCTGTCCACACCGGGTTCAACAACTGAGTGACGCGCGCGCGCGTACGCTCGACTCCTGCCAATTCGGTCTGAATCCCCGTTTCGCTGGCCTCAGCTCGGATACCTGAGCTCAGCTCGTAAGAGCCATGCGTTGCGGCAGCATGCAAGACTCGGTCTGCGTCTGCAAGCATTGACTGAAAGCGACTTTCTAGCACGCGCACCGCTCGCTTATGTTCCTCTGATCCCGGCGTCAACGGAATCAGTGACGTCGCTCGGGATAGGTAGTTGACTTCGTGATCTCTAAGCCCTGGCGTCTTCACGATGCGACCGGCGCTGAAGCTCTCGCGGGCGCTTGCCCATACTGCCTGTTGAAAATCGAGATTTGCTTCTAGAGAGCCACTCATCATTTTGCGAGTTTCTTGATCCGGCATCGAACGGCCAGTACGCAATGCTTGCCAGAAGCTTTCATGTGTGCTGTACGTCAGCACGATCCGACCAGAGGCGACACCTTGTATGGTCTGGCCGATATCTACGTCCTTTGTCTGCGCACCTGAAGCTGTTGAAGCGAACACTGCCAATAGCTGAAGTGCGAGGCGAAAAAGGTAAGAGAGCGACGATCTGGTAGTTTGCATTGGGCAATTGAAGCGGTGTCTAGATGGACTAGGCTGGACGCCTAACGTTTGACTTAAGCGGCCTGCCGTAGGCAGGTCCGCTTGAAGGAAGGGTTAGGCCGCACTTTTGCCCGTGCTTGCCAGCCGAACTTCGCTGAAGCGCATATGGTCGAGGTTGCCTTGGGACTGCAGCCTGCCAGCTTGAACAAGAGCGGCCACGCGCTGAGCGTAGAACCCGACAGGTACTTCTGGAAGATGCCTATCTCGTTCCATCATGGTTGTGCCTACTACCCGAGCCACCTTTCGCCAAGACGATGCTGAGTTTGCCAGAAGAGCTTCGTCGATGAGCTTGAGGTCTTGCTCTGTGAACAGAGAAACAGCTTCCTGTTCCTCTTCATCCAGGAGCGTATCGGGTTCGCCGAGGGGTTCTGCGATATCAAGATCAGGATACTGGCGAACCGCTGGCAATCTCAGCTCTCCGAACAGGCCGGCAAAGATACCCGCGAGAGCGTGCAGGTGCTGCGACCGTTCTTCACCTTCTGGCATGCGAGCAATGGCTGCTTCTGCTGCGCCGAGGGCTTTGCTGACCTGCTCGCAGGCAGAAATGATCTCGCGGGCTATCTCTCGATTCATGGATGATCGCTATGCGAGTTGTGCGGCCTAACGTTTGACTTAAGCGGCCTGCCGAAGGCAGGTCCGCTTGAAGGAAGGGTTAGACGCCATCGTACTTGGCTAGGCCTACGTCGTGTTCGGCGACAGCGACGGGAACGCCGTCGCGAAAGACAACCGAGGCTCCGTGCTCTTCTTCCCAGGCCGGCCGACAATCGAAGAGCGCAAACCTATGGGTTAAGCTTTCGTCTTCATCGATGCGGAATTGCAACCACTCGATCTTTGTCTCGACGCTCTGATGCCCATTCACAAAGCAACAAGGATGCCTTGGGTCGTCAAGGGACAAGGGTACAAAGCGGTACTTGGTGGGCCGCCAGAAGATGCGGCGGAAGAAGCCCGAAGGGGGCACTTCGGGCGGAGGATTCGGGTCACTGTAGGCTACTTCCGTACTCGCCCGCAAGGCGTCGTCGTACAGCAGTGTTTGGACACGCGCTCGCGCCTCCTGGGGCAGACTGGCAATCTCACCGACGGTTTGCAGCGTCTTGTCTGATACGACGCTAGTACCATTGGAAATACGGATCTCGACAGGGAACGCGCGTTCGAATGTGGGGACGTAGAGATCCAGTTCTGCATATGTATCAGCGCCACGACGGACGAGCCTGATCATCGAGTCAAATGTCAATCTTGAGAGATCGCTCATGGCGTGTGGTGGCGTCTAACGTTTGACTTAAGCGGCCTGCCGAAGGCAGGTCCGCTTGAAGGAAGGGTTAGGCGTCACACGCGACAGAAGTAGCCAGGAATTCGTGGTCATAGGCGCCAAGATGACCGAAGTGACCAACTGGGCTCAAGTATCCGGCGATTCGTACTGGAGATCTGCACGATATTGGATTCGGTTGATCAGGCTTGAGCTGTTCCCACGCAACATCGCCCAGAGTGCTGAGCCACCAGTTCTCCGAGTTCTGATTTCGTGGGGAGAAGCTGCTTCTTTCAAAGTTGCGTGACCAAATTCCAGCCGCTTCGATGTGCCGATAGCCATAGCCGGAAAAGATTGCATCACGTTCGGTCGGATGGTCGTGCCAGTACACCTGGCCCTGAGTGTACGCAGCCTTGTCGATGTCAGAAGCGTTGAGAATTCCGCCTTGCTGGTGCGTGAACCCCATGAAGAAATAGGCGGAATACTCCTCCAGTTCAGTGCGACCCGAAGCTATCTTGTCCTTGGCGGTCCGCGATGCGGAGTACGCCCGAGCGAACTCGGTCACGATCAGAGGAACTTCGGCTGCAGATGCCCAGCCGCACGATAGAGCGAGCAGAGAGCGGAGGAGGATCGAGTTGATGCGATGCATGAAATGTGACGCCTAACGTTTGACTTAAGCGGACCGTGTAGGACGGCGAAGCCGGCCGGAACGGGTCCGCTTGAAGGAAGGGTTAGCCCGCTCGGCAAAGAGAAGCAAGGCGCAACTTGAACGCCACTTGGACCGAGCACAAGCGAGCTGTACTTGAGCTGAAGTGTATTGCTCTGAGCCTTGAGGCAGCTGTCGATCGGCGCCGAAGCGCTCGGACAGAGAAACCCAACTGCTCGCCTTTGATGCCGATGCACGAAGCGCGGCAGCCGAGGACAACTGCAGGTCGCAAAGCGCGTCATGTCGGGCTGCGCCGGCGCCGCTGTTCCGACGCAACGATAGTTGCCCGAAGCGCTTGATAGCCGCACTACCCGAAGCGCAAGCTCGAACAACAGACTTCTTCATCGAATGCTCGGGCGGGCTAACGTTTGACTTAAGCGGCCTGCCGTAGGCAGGTCCGCTTGAAGGAGGGGTTAGGCGTCGCGGTCTTCATTGCGACCACCTTGCCAAGAGCGTACACGGATGCGGTTGAATTCCTGTGCAACGGTCAGTTCCGGCTCTTCACCGGCTGCGAGCTGACAAGAACCGCACCATTGATCGCCTTGCCACCACGATGCGACTGCGACGCTTTCGGATAGAAGGGCCTGCACGAACAGCAGCGCAGCTTGATGCTCGAAGCCCGATTCTTGTACCTTCCAGTGATCAAAGTGCGAGTGATAGAAGTCAAACGAGACTGTGACTTCTTCGTTGTCCGTGTTGATCTCCAGACCATGCGTCGTGTTTGCTGCGTCTGGGGCTGGAAACTCGATGTACAAGTACGTGCTTCCGTCTTGCGCACTTTCTTCCCGCGCGCGACTTCTCCATTCCGGGTAGCTGGCGAAGATTTCTTCTGCGACAGTGGCGGAAAACTGGTTCATTCTCGACGCCTAACGTTTGACTTAAGCGGACTGCCGAAGGCAGGTCCGCTTGAAGGAAGGGTTAGATCACACTGCTCGACCTATTGAATGCGTTCACCCACTCGCTCCAACCGCGGAAGCCAATCATCTTTGATGTTCGCCGAGACAAGGATGTGGTGAGCTCGACCGATGAGAAGCCTACGGGGAACAACACCTATGTAGCGAGAATCAGCGCTGTTGTCCCGGTTGTCGCCAAGGAAGAAGTAGCTATCAGCGGGGACAGAGATCGGACCAAAGTTGCGCTTTGCCGAAATGGCCGGCAGGAACTGAACAGTGCGCTCGTTGCCTTCGAGTCGTTCTGTCGTTCGTAGGCCATTTACGGTGCGACCGTAGTCCATGGCTTCCGAGACGCTGCGGGGCGCGCTGTACTCTGCGGCTTTCCCGTTGACGAAAAGCACTTCATCTCGCATTTCCACGGTGTCGCCAGGCACGCCGACGAGCCGCTTAATCAAGCGTACGCCGTCCACGGGAGACGTGAAGGTGATGACATCGCCACGCTGAGGATCTCCGAGCTTCGCAACTGCGATGTCGGTCAGTGGGATCTTGAAGTCATACGCAAGTCGATTGACGAGGACGACATCTCCTTCCAGCAGAGTTGGGCGCATAGAGCCAGTGGGTATTGGATTCCAGTCGGCCATGGCCGATCGGAAGAATCCGAAGCAAAGCAAGAAGATCAGAAATCCACGGTTCTGGTTTATCCAGCGTTTCATAGGCGCCTTTCTGTGGTGGTGTGTGATCTAACGTAATGTGGGCCAACCGGGTTCGGCGGCGCCAGTTAGCCTATTTCGTCGCTCCATACCCGTCTCCCTCTTGTGGGTGCCCCATTGTGAATGCACTCTGCGAACCCCGCCACGGGGCGATTTCACAGATGACATGGGCGGCCTAAATTTTCGTGGATGGACACCCCACCCACACATCAAAGCGATCCTCCCATCGACGAGCCTCGTCGGCCCCGCCTCCTGGACCAGATGCGGGAGGCCATCCGAGTTCGCCACTATTCGCTTCGCACCGAGGACACCTACGTGGACTGGGTGCGACGGTTCATTCTCTTTCACGACAAGCGACATCCACTGCAAATGGGCCCGGCCGAAGTCGCGGCGTTCTTGACCCATTTGGCCGTACAACGCAATGTGGCGCCTGCCACGCAGAGCCAAGCCAAGTCTGCATTGCTGTTCTTGTACCGGGAAGTGCTGGGGGTGCAGCTGCCCTGGCTGGACGAGATCGTCGCGGCCAAGGACAAGCGGCGACTGCCGGTGGTGTTGACGCCTGCCGAGGTGCGCTCGCTGTTGCACGAGCTCAACGGCACCATGGGCCTGGTCGCCGCGCTGCTCTACGGGACCGGGATGCGCTTGCTCGAGGGGTTGCGGTTGAGGGTCAAGGACGTCGACTTCGAGCGGCGGGAGCTGATCGTGCGCAACGGCAAAGGCGGGAAGGACAGGGTGACCGTCTTGCCGGAGAACCTGATTTTGCCGCTGCAGCACCAGATGGGGCAGGCCAAGGCCCGACACGATCGAGACTTGGCACAGGGCTTCGGCGAGGTCTGGTTGCCGGACGCCTTGGCGGTGAAGTATCCGAGCGCTCCCCGTGCCTGGGGCTGGCAGTGGGTCTTCCCGAGCCTGGTCAGATCGACCGATCCGAGGAGTGGTGTCATCCGGCGTCACCATCTGAACGAGGCCTCGGTGCAGAAGGCGGTGACCGGCGCGGCGCGCCGTGCCAGGCTCGTCAAGCCCTGTTCGCCGCATGTTCTGCGGCACTCCTTCGCCACCCATTTGCTGCAGGCTGGCTACGACATCCGGACGGTGCAGGAACTGCTGGGGCACAGCGATGTCTCGACCACGATGATCTACACGCACGTGCTCAATCGCGGCGGGCGAGGGGTGCGCAGTCCGTTGGACCAGATCTGAGGACTGCTCTGGCCGGATTGCAGTGGGACGTGTCGAACGGCCGCTTGTCTTGGGGGAGGACTAGCAGCTTTGGGGCGGGTGCCGATGCTGCGGTTCGCGCAGAGGTTCGGTACCTGTGCGACACGAGGCCGATCTTGACGTGCAGTGACCGTCATCTCCATCCATCTTGGGTGAGCAAACGCAGGTCCAAATCTCTACTCAGAACCGCGAGCAACTTGTGATTCTGACTGCTCACTAGACATAGCCGGCTTCTGCGAGATCCAGCCAGTAATCACCCTTCACAAAGTCACGATAGGCGCAGTACAAGGTCGTGAGCATGCCCGCCGCAAAGACGGCCATGAGCCCATACACAAGCTCATCAGGAAGTGCGGGGCACGAGATGCCCGGTTTGCAGACCACTTCAAGAATTGATGTGGCTGCCCATAGAACCGCGAGCGCAGGAGCGGTGTACAAGACTGGCACTAGGCTCCTGAACTCACTTGGACGTTTGCGGTGGCGGGGCATGGGGTTATCTCCTCTGCCCACATCGTGCCGCTTGTGCCTGCCGGTCAAAAGCCCATGAACACGGGATGCCGAGAGCTCACGCTGTGAGCCACCTGTGTGTTACCCATATTTCTGGATTCATTGGCCTGTCAGGCCCACAGCAATCCGCGCAGCCTCTCACCTGCCTTGAGTTCAGTCGCGGGCCAAGTGCTCTACGTCGAAGTCCCGCCAAGGCGGGGATCTCTTGATCTAACGGCCGAGCCCTGGCCGGGCAACCGTCACGCCGTCGCTCCGCTCCGTCATGTCGGCCGCAGGCCGTTCCCAGCCTCACCACCGCGGGAGTCGCCTGCGGCGCTGATCTATAGCTCCACAACGTCAATGCGTTTTCGCCGCTGGGTTGCAGGTCCCGCCCGCCTTGTGAGCGGGGCCTTCCACCCAGCAGCAAAACGGCAAGCCGCTCGGTTGAGTAGGGAAGGCAAAGCTCTCCAAGCAACCCTAACCCCTGAGACCCACCATGACGACGCTGCTCCTGATTCTTCTTGCTATCGCACTGCCCTTGCTCCGCTTGGCGCTGACGCTCGCCGGTCGGTTGCTCGGCCTGGCCCTCGGGCTAGTCATCGGCCTGGTCATGCTGGCTCTTGCAGCGTTCCGACGGCCTCTGAACAAGAATGCCAAATCTCCCCGCAGCAAAAATAAGTGAACCTATGATCCAAGCCGGCAGAGCGCGAAGTGTCAGCTCGTGACCCCGACCTGCCTCAAGACGGCGAGTCGGGAGCAACGGCGGCAGAGCGCTCATAGGCGTATCGATTGGCTCGAGCATCGTGCAGCGCGTGATGCGCGTTGCGCCCGTTGGCCTGCCAGTACGCTTCCACGTCGCGCGGATCGATCGCAGCCCGAATCGATTGCCCTTTGATCCAAGCTGGCACCTGCAGGGTGTCCTCGTCGCGTACCAGGTAGCCGAACAGTTCCCAGTCGGTCGGATGGTCCACAGACACTAAGACCGGCGCAACTGTCTCGAACTGCGCAAGCCATACTTTAAGCCGGGCACTCACCTCAGCTTCGGTGCCGATCAAATCCGCGTCGCGGCCGAGTTGGGGTAACACCGCCACGCGGCAGAAGTCGCCGCAGCGAGCGAGATCCACATCGTTACGCTCGGCGTAGAACTCTCGGCCATCCTCGCTCACGATCCCGATCGACAGCAACTCACAGTCGAGCAAGTCGGTGAACTCGGTGTCGACGAACAGGCGCATCGTCACGGTTCAGGCCTCCGGCCAGATTCGGCCCCACAGGTCGCTCACGGCGCGCACGCAGCACTCGCGATCCGGAACCGCCCGGCGCTCCAGGCCGGACCAGCCGTGCTGGGTGTACGGTTGCTCGCCAACTGCCATCAGCGGCTCGGCCTTCGGGGCGCGGCGCGATATCGACGGAGAAGCGGAATGGTCCACAAGCATGGGTCTCCTTCTGACGCCTGGGCTATGAATTCTGACGTTGGAACTCGCTGCACGCGAATACGCTGACGGATCGTCATTGTCCTGGACGCTTGAAGAGCAGCAGGCCATGCGATGCGGCAAGTTCGAGTCGGGGCCAGGCCCTGCAGCGAGTCAGCGGTTCGCGGAGCAGACTCAGAGCAACGTAGGCTGATCGAACGTTGACCCTTCTGGACCGCCCGCCCGTGAACGTTTCGAGAGATGCCAGTCGCACCCATCGCGAGGCCTCTTCGACGGAACCGAAGAGCCAGCGCTCTACATCTTCGAACTCGATTGGCACAACGCTGCGTTTGTCCAGCACGTGCGGCGGTTGCTTCGGGTCGGACTTGTGCACGCGGTTCATCTGCGGATCAACCGCCTTGCAAGCCATCCCGTGTTTCGCCCTCGACAAGGTCGATTTCTGCGCTCGATCGGAATCACTGTCTCGCCGTTCCAGCTCCCCTCTGCCTTCTTCGCGAAGTCACGCCTCGACAGCCTCGGACAGCCCCCTAGCTTGACCCCGTCGGCGCCGCAATGTCGACACTAGGCCGCACGAGGTTCCGTTCAAAATCCCGCATCCCACGGGAGGAACCACCGTGCCAACGATCCGCGCCAAGCCGATGTCGATGGAGTCCGCTCGATGAGCGGCAATGCCACGAGCCTGTCCGAGCTTCTCGCGTTGCCCGCCGGCGGCGGCGCGCAGAAGGGTCTGGGCGAGACGTTCTCGGCCAACCCGCAGACCGGCACCGGCAGCTTCTCGGTACCCATTCCCGTGCCGCCCGGGCGCAACGGCTTCCAGCCTGCGCTGTCGCTGGCCTACGGCAGCGGCGGCGGCAACGGCGCGTTCGGCTTGGGTTGGTCGCTCGACGTGCCGGGCATCTCCCGGCTCACCAGCAAAGGCGTGCCGCGCTATCGCGACACGGAGGGCGAGGACGCCGACCTGTTCGTGCTGTCCGGTGCCGAGGAGCTGGTCGAGATCGAGCGCAGCGACGCCGACCGCGCCGCCGGCATCCGCCACTACCGTCCGCGCACCGAGGCCTCGTTCGCGCGCATCACGCGCCACACGCGCGACACCGACCACTGGGAGGTCCGCAGCAAGGACGGCATCACGAGCATCTACGGCACGCCGCAGCCGGTGCCGGCCGACGCTGCGACCGACGACCGCGCCGTGCTCGCCGACCCCGCCGACCGCCGCCGCGTCTTCGCCTGGCGCCTGAGCCAGACCATCGACGCCCTCGGCAACCGCATCGTCTACGACTACGAGCGCGAGACCACGGTCGACGGCGCCCGCTGCGGCGAGCAGTTGTACCTGCGTCGCGTGCGCTACCTGGACTACGACCTGCCCGGCGGCGGCAGCGACTTCCTCGTCTCGCTCGACGTTCTGTACGACACCGACGCGCCCGGCCTCGTGCCCGAGCACCCGCGGCGCGCGCGCGTCGACCGCATCGCGGACCACCGCGCCGGCTTCGAGATCCGCACCACGCGCCGCTGCCACGGCATCGTCCTGCGCACCCATCCCGGCAACGGCGCGCCGGCGATCACGGTGCGCGCCCACGAGTTCGTCTACCTCGACGAGCAACGCGGCGCCGCGGCGCCGCTCAACGCGGTCTCGCTGCTGAGCCGCATCAACGTGATCGGCTACGACGACGCGGGCCAGCCTGCGCGCGAACTGCCGCCGCTGGATCTCGGCTACACGCACTTCGCGCCGGCCATGCGCCAGGTCACCGGCCTTGCGGGCGCGCAGTTGCCGACCGCGACGCTCGCGGGCCCCGACATCGAGCTGGTCGACCTGTTCGGCCGCGGCCTGCCCGACATCCTGGAGCTCGGCGACGCCGCGCGCTACTGGCGCAACCTCGGCGGTGGCCGCTTCGACCGCCCGCGCCTGCTCGACGCGCTACCCGCCGGCCTGCGCCTGGCCGACGCCGGCGTGCAGCTGCTCGACGCCGACGGCGACGGGCGCGCCGACCTGCTGGTGACCACGCCCGCACTCTCCGGCTATTACCCGCTGGACCTGCACGGCGGCGCTGAGCGCCGCGCGTTCCGCCGCCACACGCAGGCGCCGTCGTTCGACCTGAAGGACCCGCTCGTCCGCCTCGTCGACCTGACCGGCGACGGAGTGACCGACGCGTTGCGCTCCGGCACCTCGTTCGAGTGCTGGTTCAACGACGCCCGCGACGGGTGGCGCCCCGAGCGCAGCGCCCGCACCGCGCGCGAGGGCGCGGCCACCTTCCCTGACGTGCAGTTCAGCGACCCGCGCGTGAAGTTCGCCGACCTGTGCGGCGACGGCCTGACCGACATCGCTGTCGTCCACCGCGGCCGCGTCGATCACTGGCCCAACCTCGGCCACGGCCGCTGGGGGCCGCGCGTCACGATGGAGATCCCCGAGGGACTGCCGGCCGACTTCGACCCGGCGCGCGTGCTGCTGGTCGACCTCGACGGCGATGGCCTGGCCGACCTGGTGCACGTGGGCGACCGCGAGACGCGCCTGTGGCTCAACCAGGGCGGCGAACGCTGGAGCGATCCGGTGGTGGTGCGCGGCACGCCGGCGCTGTCGTCGAACGTCGCGGTCCGGCCAGCCGACCTGCTGGGCCAGGGCACCAGCGGCTTGCTGTGGACGCGCGACGCCGTGGAAGCCGGCCAGTCGCGCCACGCTTTCCTCGACCTGACCGGTGGCAGCAAACCCTACCTGCTGGCGCGCATCGACAACAACCTCGGCGCGCTGACCGAGGTGCGTTACACAACGTCGACCGCCGCCTGCCTGCGCGACGAGGCGCAGGCCGACACGCGCTGGCGCACCACCCTGCCGTTCCCAGTGCAGGTGGTGGCCAGCGTCGCCGTCTCGGACGCGTTCAGCAGCGGCACGCTCACCACCGAATACCGGTACCACCATGGGTACTGGGACGGCTTGGAACGCGAGTTTCGCGGCTTCGGCATGGTCGAACAGGTCGACACCGAAATCTTCGACGCCTACACCGGGCGCGGCGTCGCAAGCGACGCCGGCGCGCTCGCGAGGCTGGTCGGCCAGCGCGGCTTCGCGCCGCCGCTGCTCACGCGCACCTGGTTCCACCTGGGCCCGGTCAACCTCGGCGCTGACGGAACCTGGCACGCGCTCGACCTGACCGCCGAGCACTGGTCCGGCGATCCAGACCAGCTGCGCGACGTGGTCGCGCCGCTGGCCGACCTGGCGCTCCAGCGCGACGCTATCCGCGCCCTGCGCAGCCGCGTGCTGCGCAGCGAGACGTACGCGCTCGACGCTTCGGCGCTGCAGGAGCTGCCGCTGTCGGTGTCCGAGAGCGCCTACGGCCTGCGCGAGGTCGACGCGCCCGGCGCGGACCCAGCGCGGCCACGCGTGTTCTTCCCATTCCTCGTCGCGAGCCGCGGCACCCAATGGGAGCGCGGCGACGACCCGATGCTGCGTTTTGACTTCACCTTCGACCACGACGACGTCGGCCAGCCCGGGCGCACGTTGTCGGTCGCCTGCCCGCGCGGCACGCGCAGCCTGGACGACGCCCCCGCCGCGGGCCACATCGCCACGCTGACGCGCACCACGCGCGCCAGCGGCGCGCCCGACGGCGTGTTCCTGCGCGACCGTGTCGCCTGCGTCCGCAGCCACGAACTGACGGCGACGGCCGGCCGCAGCGTGCGCACGCTGATGGCCAGCGACGACGGCCAGCCCGGCCTGCGCCTGTTCACGGAATCGTGGACCACGTACGACGGCGACACCGACGCCGCCACCGGTTTCGGCGCCTTCGCCGGCCTGCCGCCGGGCCGCGTCGGCCCCTTCGGCGTGGCCGTGCGCGGCGAGACGCTGGTGCTGACGGCCGCCGAGCTGCAGCGCGCCTACGGTGCCGACGTTCCGGCCTGCCTGCTGCCCGGCGGCCCGTTGCCCGCGGGCGTCGACTACCCGGCCGACTTCGTCGCCCTGCTGCCGCCGGCGGCCGGCTACGTGGTGCGCGACGGCACGGGCCCGCAGTCAGCCGGCCACTACCGCGTCGACCTGCAGCGCCGCTTCGACTTCCACGCCGCCGCCGGACGCGGCCGCGGCGTGCTGGAGGCCGAACGCGATCCGCTGGGCCACGAGACGGTGGTGCTGGAGCACGACGTCTGGCGCTATTTGCCAACGCGGCTGCGCGACCCGCTCGGCTTCGAGACGCGCTCGCAGGCCAGTCTGCGCACGCTGCAGCCGGCGGAGCTGGTCGACGCCAACGGCAACGTCACCCGCGTGCGCTTCTCGCCCTCCGGCAAGGTGACCGACACCTGGGGCCTGGGCAAGCCCGACGCGGTGCCGGGCGACGCCGCGAACAGCGGCGACCGCGCGTTGGCAGGCACACACGTTGACTACGACCTGCGAGCCTTCCACGACAGCCGCCTGCGCGACCCGGCCCGCCCGCAGCCGGCGCACGTGCGCACGCTGCGCCGCGTCTTCCACGATGGCGACCCCGACGACACTGGCGCTGTCATCGAGTCGCGCGACTACATCGACGGCTTTGGCCGACTGCTGCAGAGCCGCAGCGTCGGCGACGACGTGCGCTTCGGCGACGCGCGCTTCGGCGGCGGCGACGCCGTGCTGCCCGCCGACCCCGATGCGCCGCTGGCCGCCGTGGTGGCCGGCGTCACCAATGCCGACGCGCTGGTGCCCAACGTGGTGGTCAGCGGCTGGCCGGTGTACGACAACAAGGGCCGGGTGGTGCAGCAGCGCGAGCCGTTCTTCGACACCGGCTGGGACTACGCCCCGCCAACGCCGGCGCAGACCGGTCGCGCGATCACGATGACCTACGACGCGCGCGGCGAGCTGCTGCTCGCCACCAACCCGGACGGCTCGCAGCGGCGCGTCGTCCACGGCATTCCGCACGACCTCGCGGATCCGCCGCTCGCGCCGGGTGACGTCGCCCGCTACACGCCCACGCCGTGGGAGGCCTACACCTGGGACCCGAACGACAACGCCGGCCGCACGCACCCGGGCGCCGGCGTCCGCGGCGGTTTCGAGTGGCACCAGGACACGCCGGGCAGCATCGAGGTCGACGCGCTGGGGCGCACTATTCGCGCCACGGCGCGCACCCGCGCGACGGCCGCCGTGCCGGGCACCGGCGCGCCGGGGGCGATCGTGGAACACGTCACGCGCACTACCTACGACATCCAGGGCCGTGCCGTCGCCCTGCGCGACCCGCTCGGGCGCCTGGCGTTCGAGCGCGTGCACGATCTCGCCGGCAACGTGCTGCGCAACGCGAGCCTGGATGCCGGCACTGAGCGCGTCGCGCTCGACGCCGCAGCGCACCCCCTAGAGCGCCTCGACGCTAAAGGGGCGCGCGCTCTGCACGCCCACGACGCGCTCGGCCGGCCTACCCACGTGTGGGCGCGCGACACGGCGGCGGCCGCCCTCACGCTGCGCCACCGCCTGCTCTACGACGCCGACCCGGCCGCGCCCCAGGACGCCGCGCGCGCCAACCTGCACGGCCGGCTCTGGCGCCAGCACGACGAGGCCGGGATCGTCACCACGCCCGCCTACGACTTCCGCGGCCAGGCGCTGGGCAACGCGCGGCAGCTGCTGAGCGACGACTTTCTGCTCGCCGGCGTCCGTGGCCACGTCGCCGGCACCGACTGGGCGCTGGCGACCCCGCGCGTCGACTGGGCACAGCCGGCGGCCGACCTGCTGGAGCCGCGTACCTACGCCACGCGCTGCGCCCACGACGCGCTGGGCCGCGTCCGTTGGGCCGAATATCCGCCCTGCGCGAACGGCGAGCGCTACCGTCTGGTGCCCGGCTACGACCCGGCCGGCGCGCTGCGCACGCTAGATCTCGCCGGCCCGCTCGGCCCCAACGACCGCGGGCCGACCACGCCCTTCATCCGCCATGTCGCGCGCGACGCCAAGGGCCAGACCACGCTGGTGGCGCTCGGCAACGGCTTGCTGACGCGCAAGGCCTACGACCCCGACACCTTCCGGTTGGTGCGCCTGCGCACCGACCGATTGGCCGCCCCGTCCGCCGTCGCTTGGAACTTCCGCACCGTCGGCCAGCCGCTGCAGGACGTGGCCTGCAGCCACGACCTCGCCGGCAACCTGCTGACGCTGGTCGACCGCACGCCGGGCTGCGGCGTCGCCGACAACCCCGAGGCCGTCGTGCCCGGCGATCCGCTGCGTGCCGCTCTCAGTGCCGGGGACGCGCTGCGGCGCCGCTTCGTGCACGATCCGCTGTACCGGCTGGTGGCCGCGACGGGGCGCGAGTCCACCGGCATCCCCGACCCGCGTCCCTGGGCCGACACCCGGCGCAACGGCTACGGCAGCGGCCACCAGGGCACGCCCGACCAGGACAGCGCGCCCACGCTGACGTCGCTCTGGTCGGAGCGCTACGACTACGACGCCGCCGGCAACCTGCTCTCGCTGGCGCACGACCGCTGCACGCGCCAGGCCGGCCAGCCGCTGTGGCAGCGCGCCTGGCAGCGCCGCTTCGGCATGGCCGGCCTCGCGCCGGACGCGTGGCTCGCGGCCGTCGCCGACCGCGTTTCCGGCACGTGGGACGCCGCGCCGTCCAACCAGCTGACGCACGTGGACGAGACGGTCGGCGCGGTGGGCGCTACGCACCGCAGCGACGCCTGCGGCAACCTGCTGCAGGAGAACGCGGCGCGGCATTTCGAGTGGGATCACGCCAACCGCCTGGTTGCCTTCCGCACGCAGCTCGGCGCCGCCAGCCCGTCCACGTACGCGCTGTACCTGGTCGACGCCGCGGGCCAGCGCCTGAAGAAGGTGGTGGTGACCGGGAACCGCTACCGCACCACCACCTGCATCGACGGGACGTTCGAGCACCACCGCGAGGTCGAGCGCCTCGACGGCGGCGGCGCGGTGGCCGAGAACTGTTCGCTGCACGTGGGCGAGGCGGCGCAGCGCGTGGCAGTCGTGCGCGTCGGGTCGGCGTTCGACGACGACGGCGCGGCCGAGCATCCGGTGCAGTTCCACGTCGCGGCGCCGTTCGGCACCGCGCAGGCCGTGGTGTCGGCCGACGGCGACTGGATCAACCGCGAGGAGTTCTTCCCGTTCGGCGAGACGAGCTTCGGCAGCTTCGGCCGCAAGCGCTATCGCTACTCGGGCATGGAGCGCGACGAGGAGAGCGGCCTGAACCACCACGGCGCGCGCTACCTGGCGCTCGCGCTGTGCCGCTGGATCTCCGCTGACCCGGCCGGCCCCGTGGATGGGCCCAACCTGTTCGTCTACTGCAGCGACTCACCGCTGCGCTTCGCCGACCCCAGCGGCCTGGCCGGCGGCGAGCAGAGCGGCACGCCCCCCGACGGCGGCACCAACCTTGGCGGTACTGGGGCGGCGGACGGCGTGCCGGGCGCCAGCTACTCCACCAGCGACGGCAACGGGGACCAGCTGGCGGGCGGCGTCGCGTCCCGCTTCGAGGAGCCGCCCGCGCCGCAGGTGCGCAAGCTGTGGGACCGCAAGCTGCACGTGTGCCACGAGCAGGACGGCACGTACGAGGACAACACCATCTTCGCGGATCGCCGCCAGGCTCAGGAGCGCGCCTGGGCGGCGCAGAACGAGGAGATCCGGCGCAATGGGCCGCAGCTCATGGCGGGCCACATCACCACGATCATGGACGACCCGTTCATGGGTCAGATGGAGCGCACCGGGCAGCTGGCCGCGATCCGCGACTTCGGTCTGTTCCCCGCCCTGGGCGCGGTGGCCGGCCGGGCGATCAGCACCGCGATCGCGCCGGCCGAGGCGAGCACTACGGCGGGCCGGGTGGCGTCGTTCATCGAGTTCCCGTCGGGACTGCCGATGTCGCGTATCCCGGTGCGCGTTCCCATCGCCGGAGACCTCGGTGTCTACACGGCCAACCTGCGCAAGAACCTGCGCCTCGTCGGTGGCGACATCGCCGTAGGGCGCTACGTGCATGAGGGCGAGGAAGGCATTTTGTTCGGCCTGTCGACCACCAACGGAGTCCACGCGGAGCGCCAGCTGGCCGCGATCGCAGAGGCACTCGGTATCCCGGGCAAGGCCTTCGTCGAGGTCTTCAGCGAGCTCAACTTCTGCACCTACACGCTGGGCGGCGGCTGTCGTGCCTTCGTACAGGAAGCCTTCCCTCTCGCCGAATTCACCTACTCGTTCGAATACGGCGTCACCAAGGCCTCGCGCGCCGCGGGCGTCGCCGACCTGGTGCGCCGCAACGAAGGCCTGCTGGCACCGCCGATGCGGATCAACCTCCTGCCCAAGCCCGGCCGCTGACGGCGCGGCCCTCCAAGGACTCCGATGCTCATCAACAACGCCGACCAACTTGCCCTGGTCTTCGACGCCTACAACCCCGACGACACGGCCTACATCGCGTCGTTGAAGCATGGTGACCTGCCGGCGCTTGCACAGACGTTCTGGAACACGCAGACAGACGTTTACGACCCGTTCTCCACCTGGGACCGGACGCGCGGCTGCCAGCTGAGGATCAAGGGTCCGGATGGCACGGAGCTGGTGTCGCCGAGCCGCGCCGAGCTGTTCGGGGTCAACGACGATCTGATCGTGGTCGTCGAGAACAACCGCTACAGGATCCGCGCCTTCCGCAACCCTACCATCGCCGTGACAACGCCCGCGGCCAACGCGGTGCTGACGCAGGCGCGCACTGGCGGCGCCGAGCTGGTCGTCGTCGACTGGACGATGCGCGACGCCGGGCTGATGGGCTGGACGCTCACCTGGGTCGCGCGCTCCGCCGGCGGGCTGGTCGTCAAGCAGGCCGGCCGGGCTGACGTCACGCTGGCGGCGACGCTGGACGCGACGCAGAGCACGACGTCGCTGACCCGCTGGACGCTGTCCGTCGTGTTCCAGCATCCCGGCGCGACGACGCTCGTGGGCACCGTGCGCGGCGCCACACTCGACACCTCGCCGAACCTGGATGTGACCGTGGCCGGCAGCGGCGCCCGCGACCTCGCCGCGCAGTTCACCACGGCGATCACCGGCAGCGCGCCGCCGGCGATCGCCTTCGGGCCGGCCGGCGGCACGATCCCGGTGCGACTCACCGCGAGCGCCGGCGCCGTCTGGCGCAACGTGCGCTTCATGTCGACGCTGGGCAACCAATGGGCCGCGGCTACGCCGTCGCCATCCGGTCCACCGGGCTCGCCCCTGGCCTGGGACCTGCGCATCGCGGTCGGGCTCGACGCGCATCCCGCGTCCCACACGCTGACGGTCGAGGACACCGACGTCTTCGGCATCGTCTCGTCGCGCGGCTTCCCGTTCGCGGTGGAGGACAACGCCGGACCGGTCATCGAGGTCAGTGCGCCGGCCAAGGACGAACCCTTCGCGACCCGCACGCTGCCGCTGTCGGTGACGATCACCGGGCGGGTGTCCGACAGCCAGACAGGCTACCGTGCCGGCACCTTGGCCTACTCGTTCGGCACGCAGCACGACGTGCCGGTGGCAGTCGACGCCAATGGCGGCTTCAGCTTTGTCGTGTCGGTGCAGCGGTACGGGCCCACCGCGGTGACGCTGGCGGCCCGCGACAACGCGGCGCGCGGCACACCGCCCGGCAACGTCACGGTCTTCACGCAGGAGTTCAAGGTGGTCGAGGGACTGGACGCGGTCAACCTCGACAACATGCTCAGCACGCGCGCCTACCTCGACGAGCTGCTGCGCTTCGTGCGCACCCACCTCGCCGACGGCAACGCCAGCATCGACTCGTCGCGCCTCACCCTGGCGTTCGGCCAGCCCTTCGGCGCGCTGGCGCAGCCCGGCCACCCGGACGCCGAGCGCCTCGCGTCCGATCTGCTGCTGCCGGTGCGCCTGTTCCGCGACAGCATGCGCGGTCGCGTCGACCCCAACTGGGCCGCGGAGACGGTCGATGACCACCTGCATCTGGCCTACGAGGCGCTGCTGCGCGGCATCGGCACGTCGTTCGAGGAGCTGCGCAGCCTCGCGCTGATGTCAGTCACGGACCGCCGGCTGCTGGCGCTGCGCCTGGGCCTGCAGCGCGCACAGGCCGACGTGCTGCAGATCCTCGTGCTGCCTGCCTACCCCCGACCCATCCGCCCGGCCGGGCCGCTGACGCGGGTACCGGCGCAGGTGACGGTGCGCGCGTATCGCCGCGGCGCCAGCCTCGTGCGCAGCACGATCCGCTCCGCCCCGAACCGCACGCGCACCGACAACTTCGGCCCGTCGCGCAACGCCGGCGAGCTGCTGCGGCCGCTGGCGCGCGACACCGACGGCGACGGCATACCCAACTATGCCGACCGCGACGACGACAACGACACCATTCCCGACGACGTCGATCTCGACCCGCAGGTGCCCAACCGGCCGGCCGCCGTGTCCGACACGTCGGTGCTCGAACTCTGGCTGGCGCGCACCTTCGGCCTGCCGCTCACCTACACGCCCGCCGACCCGGCGCTCGTGCCGCGCGCCACGCCGGTGCTGGTGCAACAGCAATGCCAGACGCTGGCGCTTGCCTGGGACGAGGCCGACGCGCAGGCCGCTGCCGGCCCCGACCTCGATCCCGACCTGGTCGACGCGGACGACCTCGCCGCAGATGCGGCTGCCTGGCGCGCGCTGCTTCAGCAACGCGCCGCTGCGCTGGATGCAAAGTTCGTGCAGCTGTGCAACACGGCCCCGCCGCTGGCGGCCATCGCGCTCGTGCTGGACGCGGCTGCCGCGGCTGCCATCCAGGCCGTCGCGGTCGCTGACGCCGCCGGCGAGCCCATCGCCGACCGGCTGCAGGCCCTTTTGCTCGACGCCGCGATGCTGCGTCCCCTGGTCGGCTACCTGTCCCTGGCCACGTCCGACACCGTCTTCTCGGTCTATGAACGCGAGGACATGGCGCACCTGCTGCTGGAGATCTGGAAGCGACGCACCCAGCGCAACGAGTGGCGTCGGGTGGAGCGCGACACGCTGCGTACGCGCCCCTGGCCCACGGTGGGCGACGCGGGGGCGTGGTCGCCCGGCGCCAACTTCCGGCGCGACTTCCGGCCCTGGCGCGGCACTGTGGCGCGGCGCAGCGCGCTGGAAAAGCGGCTGAACGGCCGCCACGCCGACTGGAACGCGGTCGGCACGAACCTGGAGCGCGGCGTGCTGGACGTGCAGCGCGCGACGCTGCCCGTGCTGCGCGACCAGCTGCTGAAGATGCCGCGGCCGCTGTTCGAGGACGTCGAGCAGCTGAACGAATCCTGGCTGATGGACGTCGCCTCGCAGGGCGTGCTGCCCATCACGCCGGTCGAACAGGCCGTCTCCAGCCTGCAGACGCTGGTCAACGGCGTGCGAAACAAGTGGTTCGAGAGCTGGCATCCGGCCGCGAACTGGAAGGTGCGACAGGCGCTCGCCTCGTTCGACCTGGAATGGCGCTGGCTCGACAGTCAGGATCGCTGGCGTGCCGGCGTGCTCAACTTCCTCTATCCCGAGAACGTGCTCTACCCCGAGCTGCGCGGCGCGAACACGGCGCGTCTGAACGCGATCCTCGACAGCCTGCGCGCAATCCAGCCGCCCAGCACCGACGCGCTCGAACGGCTGGACATCAGCGGCATCACGGGCGACGAGCTGGCGTATTTCCTTCCGGTGGCCAAGGCGCTCGCGCTGCAGCGAGCGGGATCGTTCGCGGCGGCGCTGGACAAATACCGCGAGGTCTACGACGTCACGCTGCCGCTCGCCACCGACCCCGACCCGCTTCGCAGTCGGAAGCAGGTCGACCTGCTCAAGCGTGAACGCGACGACGTGGCGCCCGCGCCCGACTTCGATGGCGACGACTTCTGGCCGCTCAAGCTGAGCGATCCGCACGCGGTGGCGATGTCGACCGTCAACGGCCGGCGCGTGTTCGGAAACCCGTACACGCGTTTCACGTTGCTGCAGATCGTGCAGTGCCTCCTCGGGTCGGCCGACAACGAGTTCGCGGCGGGTACGCTCGACTCGCGCACCAAGGCGCGCGGCCTGTACCTGGCCGCGCGCGAGGCCTTGTCGCTGCCCGAGCTGATCGATCGCTCCCCGGCCAATCCGCAGCAGGTGTTCGCGCCCAACCGCGCCTTCGCTGCGCAACGCGAGCACGTCGCCGCCGCACTGGCCAAGCTGCGCTTCGGGCTGAGCTATCTCGGTACGCCGCTGCCACCCGACATCACGCGCGGGGCCGGCGCGGTGTTGTCGACGCTGGTGCGTCCCACGCCCTACCGCTTCAAGGTGCTGCTGGAGCGCTCGCGCCAGCTGGTGTCGCTGGCGCAGCAGTTCGAGGCGCAATACCTCGCGGCCATCGAGAAGCAGGAGGCCGAGCTGGAGAAACTGCTGCGCGAGGGCTTCGCGGCGGACATCGCCGCGCAGACGGTCACGCTGCGCAGCGCCGGCGTCGTCGAGGCGCAGGACGGCGTGGCGATCGCGCAGCTGCAGGCTCAGCGCAGCCAAATCGAGCGCGACCAGTTCCAGGACTGGCTGTCGGCCGGCCCCAACCAGTACGAGCGCGCGCAGCTCGACGCGATCGCCGAGGCCAGCACCTTCCGCCAGGTGGCCAACGCCGCGTCCACGATCGCGTCGGCGGCGACCTCAAGCGCCGCGGCGGCCAACATCCTCAACGACGCGACGTCGTTCGGCGCCGCGGCCGGGTTCAACGTCGCGGCCGCGGTGGCGACGGCCGCGGCCGGCGTCGCCAGCGGGCTGGCGATCTACCAGGAGCGCCAGACCACGCTGCAGGGCATCTACGCCTCGCAGCAACGGCGCGCGGACGAGTGGCGGCTGCAGGCCAACCTGGCGTCGCAGGACGTGCTGGTTGGCGCTCAGCAGGTCGCGCTGTCCGGGGCGCGCGTTGACATCGCGACACAGGAGCTCGCGATCGCGCAGACACAGCAGGACCAGTCGGCCCAGATGCTCGCGTTCCTGCGCGGCAAGACCACCAGCGCCGCGTTCTACGGCTGGCTCACGGGCGCGCTCAACGACGTGTACGGCTTCTTCCTGCGCCTGGCCACGGCCACCGCGCGCCAGGCCGAGCTGCAGCTGGCCTTCGAGCGCCAGGAGGCGTCGCGCGGCATCATCCGCGTCGACTACCTCGCCACCACGACCAGCACCGACGATGCGCCCGATCGCCGCGGCATCACCGGCTCGGCGCGGCTCACGCAGGATCTCTATACGCTGGACCAGTACGCGTTCAGCAGCGAGCGGCGCCTGCTCAACCTGAGCCAGAGCTTCTCGCTGGCGCAGACGATGCCGGTCGAGTTCGAGAGCTTCCGCCGCACCGGCCAGCTGTCGTTCGCGACGCCCATGGCCTGGTTCGACGACGGCTTTCCCGGCCACTACATCCGCCTCGTCAAGCGTGTGCGGCTGACCGTCGCCGCGCTGCTGCCGCCCACGCAGGGCATCCGCGCGACGCTGTCAAACGGCGGGCTGTCGCGCGTCGTCACCGCCGATCCCGGCTACCCGACGTTGATCGTGCGCCAGGATCCGCAGTTGGCCGCCTACACCGCGCCGGTCGGCAGCACCGGCGTGTTCGAGATCGACGCCCAGCCCGACCTGCTGTCCCCGTTCGAGGGCACCGGCGTCGACACCGCCTGGTCGCTCGAGCTGCCGCGCGCTGGCAACCCGTTCGACTTCGACTCGCTGATGGACGTGGTGCTGACGCTGGACTACACCGCGCAGTTCAGCGCCGACCTGCGCGAGCGCGTGGTCAAGACGCTGCCGCGCGAGACCAGCGGCAACCGCGTGTTCAGCGTGCGCTTGGACCTGCCCGACACCTGGTACGACCTGGCCAACGGCAGCACCGCGGCACTGCGCATCCTGGTCTCGCGACGCACCTTCCCGACCGCTCTGGCCGAGGTCGGCCTGGTGTCGGTTGCGCTGTCGATTCGCGACACCGACGGCGTGCCCTGCCGCTTCCGCGCCACGCTGGCGGTGGGCGACGGCGCGGCCGTGGGGCCAGTCCAGGGCGTCGCTGGCATCGCGAGCAGTCGCCAGTCGGGCGGCGGCACGTGGCAGGCGCTGGTCGAAGCGCAGTCCGCTGTCGCTGAGCGCGCGGTCGCGTGGACGCTCACGCTCGCGGACGAGCCGGGCCAGGCTTCGCTGCTTGAGCAGCTGCGCGCCGGAGAGGTCGACGACATCCTCGTCGTGCTTGGCTACGAGGGCCTGCGCCCGGCTTGGTGAGGCGCCGCGCTCACGCCAGCGGCCTCCCCTTGCGGTCGTCGCGTGCGGATTCGAACGTCTTCTCGATGAAGCGCAGGCCGCATGCGCCATCCGCGAGGCGCGGGTAGGCCTGCCAAGGCGATCTCACCAACTACCCCACGCCTGACTTGCGGAGAAAGAGCTTGGAGTTGGGAGCTCATAGAGGCGTATCGATTGGCCCAAGCGTCGTGCAGCGCGTGATGCGCGTTCCTCCCGGTGGCTCGCCAGTACGCTTCCGCGTCGCGCGGATCTATCGCGGCGCGAATCGATTGCCCTTTGATCCAGGCCGGTATCTGCAGGGTGTCTTCATCGCGCGCCAGGTAGCTGCACAGCTTCTTCGACAATGACAAGCGGAGAACGTTTGGGATCTGATCGCGCAATTCCCCGAGCAGGCGGTCTATCGAATCACCGATAAGCCCCGCGCATGCTCGGACTCTGACGTCGCCCATCACGGATTCCGAAGTGCCAACTCGAAATGCATGCCGTCGGGGCCGGTGCTGAAGTGGCCGCCCCAGGCGAAACCGCACGCGTTGAAAATCGGCACGATGCTCAGCAGCGATCCCGGCTGGTTCAACGCCGCGGGCTGGGCATTCATCGCGTTGGCCTGCGTGTTAAGGTCGATCGCGATGCCCCAGGTGTGGCGGCTCAGCGGACGGTTCGGGTTGGAGTCGATGTGGCGCGGCACGAAGGTGCCGCCGCAGTTGATGATCACATTGGCGGGGACGGTGCCTGCCGCGATGGCCGCCTGGATCCGGTTGAACACGTCGACAAAGTGCGGCAGAGCTTTCGCGTGAACGTGTTGCGGCTGCTGTGCTCCCAGCAAAGCGTGATTGAAATCAACGATCTCGTGCTGCGCCAGGCCCGGCTGGCCCGGCTTCGTCACCCGCACGGCGCCACCAGGCAGCGGTGTCGTCGCGATGTCGCCGTACAGCGCGCGCACCTCCGTCTCGGTCAGCACGTTGATCGTCCCGTTGGCCCGCACCGGCGTCGCGGTGGCGCTGGGGGTCGCGCCAGGCGCCGCGGCGGGCGGCGCAGCGGGGCTGAGCAGGTCGCCGATCTGCGCCGCGGTCAGTTCGCCATTGCTGGTGCCCTCGCGCCGGTCCTGCTGCCACTGCACGATCCGCAGCCGCGTGTTGTGGTCGAAGCTGCCGGAAGCCTCGGCGTCGGTCAGCCCCAGGGCGCGCTGCAGCCGCACGATCTGCGCGCCGTCCAGGTCGCGCTCGGCGGCATTGAGGGCGCCGGAGTCCGGTGATGTCGGGGACCCGGCGGAGCCCGTGGGCGTCGGGCTGGGCGGCGGCGCGGGCGCGCGAGTCATGGTGTCCGGCGGGGGTGCCGCGGTGCCATCACCCTTGGCCCCGGGCGTCGCCGGTGTGCCACCGCCACGCAACTTGACGAACTGACCGAGCAGGTCAAACCAGAACGGCGCACCCAGGCTGGCTCCGATGCCGACAATCAGCCAGCCCAGCAGAGCTTGCCACAGGCCATGGTGCAGGTCATCGGCGTTCCAGTGGCGCCACAGGAAGGGCGTCAGCTCGGTCGACCGGTCCGCTCCGCGCGCCAGCGCCTGCTGTTGCTCCTGGTACAGCTTGCGCAACTGGCGCGATGCGACGGCCGGAATGGGCGCCGCCGGATCCGCTGCGCGGCTGGCCGCCAACTTTTCGGCATAGCCGTCGGCCGGGGCGGACGCCGCCGATAGGGGCGAGGCTGGTGCCCCCACTTGTTGTCGGGCCTGGCAGGCAGCGTCGCAGGCCGGCCAGTTCGCCCAGCCCCACCCGATCGGCAAGCCGCTGCCGACGAGTTGCTGCGCGGCGCCGAGAGGCTCGCACAGCTTATCGACGGCGCTCCCGTCGCCCACACAGGCCAGCGACGCGCGTTGCATTGCGCTCCGGGCCTCGCGGCTCAGTGACACCTTCTGCGGCAGCATCGCGTCGCGTTCGTTGCGCAGGGCCACGTCGAGCCGCAGCAGCTGCCGCTTGACTGCGTCATGGACATCGCCCTTGGCGACCTGCTCCTTGAGTCCAGCGAGGTGCTCGTCAATCGCAATCGACGCATCGAGGATCGCCATCGGGTCGCTGCTCTGCGTGCTCAGCCGCTGGCGAAGCCTCATCTGATCCTGCAGATCCAGAAGGCGATCAAGGCTCGACCTGACGGCCTCGGCGGCCTTGAGTGACGCATGCAAGCGAGAGTTTTCGTTGGTGGCAAAGAGCCGCTCCTTCAAGGCCTGCATGGCCTGGTCGCTTTCGAGCGACTGCGGTGTCAGCGCGGCGGCAGGGGCCGATGCGTTCGCAGCGGGCGCCGAGGCCGCGGTCGCCTTGTTGCGGGGTGTCGCCTGCGCAAGTTGCTTGGCCATGGCTTGAAGCAATGCCAGCGACGAATCGCTGGTGGCGCTGGCCGCGGACGCAGCGGACGCCGGGGCGCTGGCTGCGGCGGCATAGGCCTTGGCGGCATCCTGTGCGAGGCCTACGGTCGCCGCGCGCATGACCGGGTCGTTCCACAAGCGCGGTGCGATCACCAGTGGATTGAGGTTGACCATGTAGGCCACGAGGAAGCCGATCACCACCAGCCGCAGCTGCGTGTCGCGCCGATACCAGCCACCGGCACGCTCCTGCACACTGTCGTACCAGGCGCGCAGCCTGAGTTCATAGCTGGGCCAGTCGCCTTCCACGCCCTGAAGCAGCGAGGACAGCGTGTTCAACAACGCGGGCTTCGGCTGGCCGATATCGCCAGTGGCGCGCTTGACATCGGCGCTGGCCTTGACCGCGTTGAGCCAGGTCTGCGGATCGGTGGGGCGCACGCCCTGGGTTGCCATCTCGCTCAGCTTGCTGAGCAGTGCAGTGACGAAAACGTCGGAGGGCAGGTAGGACGGCATGTTCCGCTTTTCCGGCCCGCCCAGCGACTGCGAGACAAGCAGCGGGTGAGCGAGCAAGGCACGGGTGAACGGTGACGGCTGCGCGCTCTTCGTGAATCGCCGGCGCATCTGCCCTATGGTCACGTCGTCGTCGCCGAGCAGCGAGCACAGGCCCAGCAACAGTGAATCCCCTCGGCTCTTGCGCAGGCCGGTCCATATCTCGTTCAGCGTGCTGACGAGCAGGCTGCTGATCGCGAACACGAGCACCAGTCCGATGGCCACCTCGATGATGCGCATGTCCATGCCGATCTCCCGTCAGGCGATGTTGCGGTAGAAGATGTGATGGCCGATGCGGGCGCACTCGATAGCGTCAGGCGTTCGTGCCCATGCCGGCAGCGGCAGCGAGGCCGCGTGGTAGTGAGTCGCACCGTGTGTGTGATCGCTCAGTTGGCGCGCCGTCTCGGTCAGGCCGAGCAGGTCCTGCGACAGCCGCCCGGCCAGCGCGAACAGCGCGTCCGCCTCGGTCACGGCCACCAGCTTGGGCCGGTTTGGATCGTTGGCGTTCCAGCAGCTGAACTGCCAGGCCTTCAGGCAGACCTCCTCCACCGTCCCGCCCCACCAGTGTTTGGACGCACAGCGGTTCAGCACCACTTGGCCGATGGCCGCCATACCCGCGCTCGCGTCGGGCTCGCCGCGCGCTTCACCCCACATCGTGCGGGCCATCAGGTCGCTCGCGCGTTGTGGCTGCACTACCGGCGGCACAGGAGCCGGTGGTGGAGCGATCAGACCTCGCCCTTCGTCCGGCGCCAGCAATGGCTGACCCCGAAGCACCAGCTCACAGCCGCTCCAGGCCAGCACGCGGTCGATCGGCGTGACGATGGCGTTGCCCAAGCTGCCTTCGGGTGCCTGACCCACCAGGAGGCCGACGAGACGCTGCTGCGTGTCCCAGACCGGCGCCCCGCTGTCGCCGGGCAGGCTGCCGCCGTCGATCTGGCAGCACAGCACGTCCGACAGGCCGTAGCGCAGCGGCGGGTCGCCCACCTCAACGTCGGTGTCGAAGCGATTCACCACCCGACCTGGCAGGTGGTGATGGCGGGTCAGCAGCCGCACCTCGTCGCCCGCGCGAGCATCTGCCCAGCCGAGCGGCCATTCCATTTCGTCGACGAGCATGCCCAACGCCGCTTCGTCGAGGCTCAGCAGGCCCGCGTCGAGGCGAACCCTGCGATCGAGGCGCGTGAGATCCGGCGACCAACTGTGTGCGCGGCCCTGCAGAACAGTGTCCTTGCGATCCAGCGCGGCGAGGCTGACGCGGTTCCCGAACTCGGCCTGCGGGTCGCCGCCGAGCACGTGTCCCGCGGTCAGGCCGAACAGCGCGCCATGGCCGCCAGTCGCCCCGGCCGTGCGCAGCACCGCGGTCAGTGTGCCTTGGCCAACCGAATGGTCGAGGTTCTCCGGCCGCAGCCAGGCGTGGGCCTGACCGGTGCTGCGATCAGGGCGTCGCACGGCAATCCCCGTTCATGACCTTCGCAAAGGTGCCGGCCGGCACGTGCTCTGGGTCAGGGCTCTCGATCTTGAACTTGTCCTTCAGGCAAGTCTTGAGGGCGGCTGATACCTCCTGCGCGCTCGGCGGCTGTGTCTTCAGGCCCAGAGCCAGGGCCATGACTTCGGTTGGGACCTTGCCGGCATCCACCGTCGCCCCTGACCCGACTTCCCTGGCCGCCACGGCCTTGATGGTGACCTCGCGCGTCAGCTTGCCGCTGCCATCGGTGAAGATCAGCGTCACCGTGCTGCCGTCCTCGGCGTCGGCCGGAAGCTTGAAGTTGAAAGAGCCATCAAGATTGCGCGTCAACCCCGCAGCGACCTTGGCCTGTGGCGTGCCGGCCCCGCCGCTGACGCTGAAGTTCTGGCTGGCGCCCGGCGCGAGATCCAACTCGCTGACATCGGGCGACAGGCTCAGCACTGCCCCTGGCGAGCCCTGGCCACAGCGCTCCAGCGGGATGCGCGTCAGGCGCAGCCGCTGGTTGAGGGTTTCGAGCTTGCCTTTGAGCTCGTCACCGGTCTCTTGTGCCGACTGGATCTTCTGGCGCGCCTCCTTCAAGAGCGCTTCGGGAGGATCGTCGACCCTGGCTTGCAGCTTCGTGATCGACTTGCCCTCTGCTCCGCTCGACTGAGCTTTGCCGGCTGCGTTGGCCGCGCTCGCAGCCGGCGCTGGCGCTTCGGGCTTGAAGGCCGGCGCCGCGCTGAGCGCGAAAGCGGTGCCGCGCATCGCTTGTGCTGCGCTGAGCACCGAGGCCACATCGGGTTCGGTCTTCAGCACCTCCCGAGCCACCGACAGTTGCGTGTCAACGGTCACTTGGCGCAGCGAATTCCCCGCGTTGCCGAACACCACGGCCTGCTTCTGAGCCTGGGCGACCAGCCGGTGCAAATGCTTGCGCTGCCCGTCCAGTTGGCCAATCATGTGACCGATCTGCGGGCTGGGCTTCACTTCCTGGCTGGTGCCCGGCCGCGCCGCACAGGCGGCGTCGGTCCGCGCGCGCAGGGCGACACGGTCGTTGTAGGCCCGCAGACGGTCGGGGTCGGTGTTGGGCGGCTTGGCCAGCGGCAAGGCCAGCGGCGGGCTCGGGCAACTCGACTTGCGCCCGTCCGTCGACTCGACACGGGACACATTCAGCGCCGTCAGTTGCTCGATCAGCGAACTCAGCTCTTGCGCCTGCTTATCCGCTTTCGTGCTCAGCCCTTTGAGACTGTTGGCGGGAATGGGATCGGACTCGGCCATGGGCAGGAAGTCGGCCGGAAGCACGTAGGGCCGTGTCGCGGCCACGGCGCAATTGAGCGTTTCGACGCCGGCCAGGTACGCCAGTTGGCGCGGCTTGGAGGTCATCGTGCTGGAATAGGCGTACAGGCCCGAACCGACCACGCCCATGACCGCTAGGTCTTTGCCATTTGGATGGGTCACGCCGGTGATCAGCGCCAGCGCCGACAGCGTGATCAATGCGGCGCTCGTCCCGGCGTTCAAGCCCGACTGATCCTGCACCGCCTTGACATACAGCCGTTGCAGCGCTTCGGCCTGTGCGATCGCGTCTTCGACCGCCAGGTTTGGAACGCTTTCCGGCTTGGTTGATGGTGTCGACACGGCGGGCTCAGGAGGCCTAGGGCCATCGCCGTAGTTGGGCGCTGCTACCGGGCGCGTCGGCGAAAGTTCCTCTGAGAAGATCTGTGGCTGCACCGTCGAGCAGGACGACACGCTCAATGCGCAAAGCAATGCCAGTGCTCGCGTCACCGCAGGCCAGCCGGCTGGAATCGAACGGCACATAGTTCCTCCCGTGCTAAGTCGGCGGACGCGACGAATGCAACGGACCAGGATTTACCACCGCTCTCCCAGCGTGGCTTCATCAGTCGTGAGGAGATCATCTCGACACACGTGCACCGGCAGGTGACTTCGGCAGAGCGAGTGCCGCTGGCTGCTCGGTTATCTCAGCACGATGCTCGCCATCGCACGGCTGCAAAGTGTGGGCTTGGCGCGTCTAAAGTCTTCCGGGACTTGAGGTCCTGACTCGTAGACAGGTGTGCGAATCGGCGATACAGGCTTCAGCGCCTCTCTCAGAATCGCAGCGGCTTCATCCACAGTTCGATTGAGGACGCAATGAGATGTAGGGATATGCGCGAGTCGAAGGCATGCTCATAGTCTTCTCAGAGAGATGGTCAGTGGATCGCCTGCGATGCTTCACGGCAGGTATGAGTTGGCGGCACCACAGCGGCTGAGTTGAGCCGCGCAGATGGGATGCCGCGCTTCCCTCTGCCCCTTGGCCATTGCGCGCCGGGCGTGGCCGGTCGTGAAGTCGCTGCTCATGTGACTCAATCGGAAGGATCTCGCATGGAAATGCATCTGGACATGGCACTGCAGCACCTGCACTGCGTCACACCGACAGACCCTTCCGGCGAAGACGAACCCTACCTCTGGGTTTTCTTCATCGTTGCCGATGGCAGCACCATCAGACAGCGTGTCGGCGACCCGCTGCACTTGACCGCGAACATTGCCGTTCACTCCGGCAGTGGACGGCCCGGCAATCTCAACGAGGCCACGGCAACCAGTGGTGCACCGCCTCCTGGCATCTTCATCCCAGAAAGTGTCGGGCGACATCAAAGCGCCATCGAGACCATCGTGCTCAACCTTCCTTTGGGACCGACGCCGACCACGGTATTCATTCCGGGCCGCATGATCGCGATCTGTGCAGCACTTGACGAGGAGTCCGTGCCGCGAGACGCGATGGAGACCGCATTCAATGCGGTGAAGTCCCACATTCAGAATCGTCTGAACGACTTCTTCAACGGCCTGGCCATGACGGACTTTGCCGTCGCCCTGAGCGATCCCAACGACCCCATCGGCGCCGCCTCCACGTTGTTCAACCAGAGGCTGGACACAGTGGTTTCCCAGATCAGCGACGAGGCCCAGGACATCGCCGAGGATGCCGCGACCGACTGGGTGACTGATCACGTGGACTGGTGGAACCCGGCCACCTGGGCCGAGGGACTGGCGGCGCTCGCGGACAAGGAAGAGGCGATCGGAAGCCATACGTTCACCGCACAGGAGCCCGTGATCATCGATCACGGGTTGCACGATGGGTTGAGCGCCGATTTGCGGCAGCCAACGGATGGTCTCGGCGGCGCCTGGTATGTCGTGAGCGGCTACAGCAACGCGACGGTTCGCTTCGTCCCCGGCGGCCACCGGTTGACGCAGCTGCAGGAGCAAACAGCACTGGTCGGCGGCCCTGAGGAACACATGCTCCGGGTTCAGCGCAAGTGCATCGACCCAGGCACCGTGGTTGAGATTCAACGCACTTCGCATTTTCAGCATTGGCAACTGATCGTGGCCTATCCATTCATGCACTACACATACGCCCTGGACGGCAAGGATTTGACGGGCGACAGCGGAACCGTCCAACTAAGCAAGATCACGAGTTTTCCGCAATTCGACGAGACTCAGTTCTATCTGATCGGAACGAGAAAGGAGAACCGCACGGTGAAGCTCAGCTACCAGTTCCTGCCGGTCGATGGCGCGCCGCAACTGCGAAGGTTGGTGCTGAGCAATGACCCGGCCGACGGGAACTTCGAGGTTATGTTGACGGTCGACGGATTGTTGCCCCAGCGTCCGCCGGTGCCGGTGCTGAGCGAGGGGATCCGCATCGTGGGGCAGACCATCGACTTCGCGGCAGGTTTTCTAGACCGCTACATCGCTTGTGTCGCCAGATCGTTGAAGGAGAAGTGGGTCCGCGTGAAAGCAGTGATCCCAGACCGTTGGCGCACGCCGGAAGTCGCCTGGAATCGCTACCAGGAGATCGTCAACGAACTCGACGACTTGCAGGCGCATCGGATTCTCGACGCAAAGAGAGTGTCGATGATCAAGCAAGGCGTTGCCGGGAAGCTCAAGTTGGATCTGTCCGATCAACACGACGATTGAATCGGGCGTAACTCCTCAGGTCGACGCCTTCCCCGTGGAGAAGCCGATTTCAGCTCTCAGGCTCCCTGTCTCCGTACGTGATCTGCACGACGCGGTTCGGGGCGGGAGATGTGTGCACGACGCGGCGAGCGGCGAAGTTGCCAGGCACCTTGAGCCAGGGCCCACACATGTTCAGGTCAACAGGTCGTGAACCAGCCGGTCAATGCTCCCAATGATCACCGCGAGGCGCAGGGTCTCCCTGTCCAGTGGGTCGATTGAGGGCAGAGCAATGGCGAGCGACATGTAGTGCTCCCTCATCAACAGCAGGTCCGCAACGTACTCGGCGGTTTGGGTGTCCTCAGACATCTGGGTCGGTCCTGATGGGGGCAACGCCGAGTCATCACCACATCGGCAGAAGCATGAGCCGCGCGAGCGCCTTGTCGCGCCCGGCGTCCTCACGCATCCAGCCGGACCACCAAGCACTCACAGCGGCTTGCCATGTGTCGCCGAACGGCGAGTCGCTGGCAAGCCAAGGATTGTCGAAGTAGGAGAAGCACCGAGTGCGGGCCAGTGCGCCACTTCGCTCGATTCCGTCGAGGTCTGATTGCTGCATGTCTTTCTGCTCCGATGCCGTCACCGCCGCCATTCTGGCAGGGCAGTGGAAAGGCGGGGCACGTCGTCAAAGTTTGTAGAGCCGACTCCTTAGGAGATGTCCCCCTTCGGAGTGATGCGGCGCGACTTCGAATGAACGAAGCTGCATAACATGGACACGCTCATCACCCTGTTCCCCTTGGCCGTCGCCCTGATCCCGATAGGCTTGGCGCTTCGAGCCTTGCTGGCCGAGTTGCGGCCGCAGACCGAGAGCCCCACCGCTGAGTTCTACCAGGCCAACAGCCGTCCGACCACGTACCCAAGTCTTGCGACGTTGAGGGAGCGGAGTAGTCCTTGCAGTCGTAGCGATAGTAGGCGCAACCGTCGGCAACTCTCGCAATGAGGAGCACGACAGGTCGACCGCGGCGGCGACTGCTGCCAAGGCGGCGCGCGAGAAGGCCATCGCAGCCGAGGCTGCGCGCGTGGCGACCCTGACTCCGGACCAGCTTGCCGCGGAGAAGCAGGCCAAGGAGGTGGCGGCCGAAAAGGCGAGGCAAGCTCAAATCGTCGCTGCAGCCAATGCTAAGGCAGCGCAGGAGGCGGCAGCCTCGGCCGCGTCCGCGACTGAAGCAGCGAAGAACCTGGTGCTCGTGAAGCAGGCGTTGGTCGTCGAGTCGCTTCGGTCGCTGCGGGCGTCCATGAAGGACCCGGACACGTTCGAACTGAAGGAGGTTCTGATGACGGACGCCGGCAGCGGCTGCATCACCTACCGCGCTCGGAACAGCTTCGGCGCCGCACTCCAAGGACACGCGGTGCTCAGCGTTCCACCGGCGCCGAAGGCTGGAGCCAAGTCGAAGGAGTCCATTCGCTTCCTCGTGGAGAGCCAGAGTGGCTTCTCTGGCGCCTGGAACAGGAGCTGCGCGAACCAGCAGGGAGAAGACCTGACCCGTACAGCCAAGCGCGTGCTCAACTGGGACTGAGGGCGGGCAACAAGGTTGGAAGAGCTGGCATTCAGTGAGTGCAGAGTGCCGTAGCGACCGGTGGCGTAGTTCACCGTCGCCAGGGAGCACACTGCCACGTCGTGCGCTGCCGGTGGACATAACGCGTCTTGTGTTTTTCTGAAAACTGCGAATCTGGTGATCCGCGAGAAGTCTTCGCGTCGCAACGCACCACCGTTTGGTCGCTCGTCATGCGCGGAGAAGCTGCACTTCGCAGGGCAAACTCACTTTGGATCGTTAGATCTGCCTCGTGCACCACGTCGGTCGACCGACCTCATCGCCAGGCTCCAGTTCAGCCCCCGACAGATGATCAGTAGCTTCCGGTTGACAGCCGCGTTTGAGAGGCATCTAGGCCCCTGGGATGCCGACCACTCGGGGCCACCCGTGCGACGTCATCTAAGCAGCGGCCGATTGCGTCTTCCTCGGCACCTGTAAGAGTTGACATCTTGCGCGAGCCCAATGCAGCTGAGAGGATGAGGCGAGTCCTGTGCCTTGTGTCCTCCTTGAGAGGTTGCACAGGTTCCAGGGCTGAAGAACACCAAGAACACACACCCTGGGGAGGGTAGGCTCATGGGCCAGAGGGATGACCGCTGCGCGGCTGTACGCGCCGCTTGCGGATATGTGCTGAAGGCGATGCTCCGGTTGTCCGGTGCCTTGCTCGCAGCATGCGTGTTCCAGTCAGCGATTGCGCAGACCTCGCCAGGCGCCACCGCGTTCACCTCCCTCGACCCGGCCGCCCAGACCATCCGGTCCCGACTGGCGCAACGCCTGAGTGGCCTGCCCAAGATTGACGAGATCAGTGCCTCCGGCGTGGGACGCCACGTTTCATGAGTCAGCGCATCAACAGGGGCGGAAATGGGCATCTACGTGGTGATCGCACTGCTGGGGGGCGAATGGATCATCTTCAACAGGTGAGAGCTTGGGTATTGCTCGGTGTGCTGTTGTTGGTGTCTGGACTCGCCAATGCGTCGGGCAACGTGGCGCTGATTCCGTCTGCGTACCAATACAACACGGCCCATTCGGGTTTTCAGGCGAGTGAGGGCGCTGCGGCGACCGCTGAGGGCGTGTGGCAGAGCACGCCAAGCGGGTGTGGGACCGGCGGTACGCTTGTGGTGACTATTGTTGGGTACGCAGGTGCGTACACGACAAACAACCGAACGGTAGAAATCAAGGTCGACTGTACGACGTTTGTTTCGTCGGATCGGTCCTATGGAATTGTTAGGAGTACGGCAGCGGCGTCCTGCCCTGCTAATTCGACCGGCAATGGCACTACGCCGCCAACGAGTTGTGTATGCAACACCGGCTACAGGCCAAGCTCTTCTGCCGACGCCTGCGCACCGCTCTATCTCGTTCCCCGCGCCTCGAACCCCCCGCCGAGCTGCCCGAACGACCCACCCAAGGGCAACCCGATCCACCCGCTGAGAGGCGTCAAGCGAGAGGCGGTGGACACGGGCGTGCAGCTGGGCGGGCTGAGCCTGGTCTTCACCTATGACAGCACCCCGCTGGTGCCCCAGACGCCTGCAAGCCTGATCGAAGCCGCGTACGGCACGCAAGCGCTCAACCCCGGCGTGCTCGGCCTCATGTGGTCGGGCAACCTGTTCAAGCGCATCGCCACGACCAGCGTCAGCTCGGGCGTGGCGACCAACCCAGCCGCTGCCGCCGTGCCGCGCGGCAACGGCACGGTGGTGAGCCTGTCCAGCAACACCAGCACTGGCCAGTTCACCGCCGAGGCCAACACCGCCGACCAACTGGTGGCCCTCAGCGGAGGCGGCCTGAGGTACTACGACAGCGCCGCCCGCAGCGAAGAGACCTACGACGCCCAAGGCAACCTGACCAGCATCAGCTGGGCCGACGGCCGCAGCGTGAGCCTCACCTACAGCACCACCAGCACCCCCACGAGCATCGCCCCTGGCAGCGGCTACCTGATCCAGGCGGTCGACAACGCCGGGCGGTTCGTCAACTTCACCTACCTCGCCCGCACCGCACCGCTGGTCGGCGCCCAGCTCAACACTGTCACCGACGCGGCCGGCAAACTCATCACCTTCAGCTACGACGTCTCGCGCAACCTGGGCAGCATCACTTGGCCCGATGGCCAAGTGCGCAGCTTCAGTTATCTGAACAACAGCGGGCTGTACGGCGCCCTGAGCGGCATCACCGATGAACTCGGCGTGAGCTACGCCAGCTTCGGCTACGACGCCGACTGGCGCGCCGTCTCTACCCAGCACGCCGGCGGCGTGGACAGCTTCAGCACCAGCTACACCACCCCCCCGAGCATTCTGATCACCGAGGTGTACGACAGCGCGGCCGGCGTCGTGTACCACTACCACGACTGGAGCCCGCCCCAGGGCACCGCGGTGACCGACCCCCTGGGGTCCACCAGCACGTGGAGCGCCACGAGCCTGCTCAACAAGAACTACCTGAGCGGGCAGAGCCAGGCTGCTGGCAGCGGCTGCGCTGCCAGCACCGGCAGCCAGACCTATGACGCCAATGGCAACGTAGCGAGCAAGGACGACTTCAACGGCAGCCGTGTCTGCTACGCCAACGACCTGAGCAGGAACCTCGAGACTGCCCGCGTTGAAGGTCTTGCCAACGCGGCCACGTGCAGCACGTACACGACGGCCAACGCTGTGCTGCCGACGGGCAGCCGCAAGGTCAGCACGACCTGGCACCCTGACTGGCGTCTTGAGAGTGCGGTGGCCGAGCCAGGCCGCTTGACTACGAGCGTGTACAACGGCCAGCCCGACCCGTTCAACGGCGGTGCTGTTGCAGCGTGTGCGCCGAGCACGGCGCTGCTCCCGGACGGCAAGCCCATTGCCGTGCTGTGCAAGCGGGTCGAGCAGGCCACCACCGATACCGACGGGCATTTGGGCTTCA
>Ga0307509_10001775_pt1 | contig 35845 bp, 36 predicted proteins | sample 10_EM_MG_FD_202245 | JGI IMG/M metagenome (GOLD analysis project Ga0307509, IMG submission 202245) | Populus trichocarpa ectomycorrhiza microbial communities from riparian zone in the Pacific Northwest, United States - 10_EM | ecosystem: Host-associated > Plants > Roots > Unclassified | place...
TACTCGTAATGTCCTGACGTTTGTGAACACAACTGCTATTGCATGATGCCAAGATGAGGGCAAAAAAGCTGAATTTTGGCGGTATGCAATAGCAGTTGAGTTCACAAACGTCAGGACATTACGAGTAGAGGGATTTCGGAGCAAGAAAGTTGGTTAGTTCTAGCTTGTTCCGACGGCAACGGGTCACAGGTTAGGGCTCAGGTCTCACATAAGAGATCACGTACGCTTAAAGTTCGGTTAGCTAAGCTAGGAGATGCCGAATTTTTTTGGTGAGGTAAACATTGGCAGCGTGCCCTAACCCACGTTGCAACAAGCAAACATCATATCATAGCTAACTCTTGCAGAACCTCCGAAATCCCTATTTTTCAAGTTCGCTTGTTGCCATGGTAAACACTGTTGTCACAGCGATAGCGATCCCTAACTTTGTGCTCCGAAATCCCTCTAATATCAAAAACATTTCACCTTCCGACTTTGTTGCTCCACGTAAACCGTGTCTGGATTCCGGGAGATTATGTAACCTCCAACGTTGCAGGACGGGGGGGCCCGCTATGCTCCACGTGGACTTCAGGACTAGGTAAATGCACTAAATTATAGTAGTAGTTCAGTCTTGGAGGATTATGAGGAACAGGATCCGGGTTATTACTCCCATAGCAAGACCTGCTACCTTTGGCCCCTGTTCTGAATGAGAACGATATCCGGTTGGAGGCAATTTTACCGGTCTACCCACTAATGGGGATAGAAAATTAACCTTCAATAATGCGGGAAGAGGTGCGATTTTCAATTGCATATCAACTACCCGTTTTGGCCTACTTGCCTGTTTAACTTCCTAGAAATCTATTGCTAAGAACCTATAGTGAATAAGCTGGTGCTCATTAAGCCGGGAAAACTTCCCAAATATGAGCCCTTAGTCGTTCCATCATCGCCCATCCCACAACTCCAAAAAGTATATAAGGCATTTCCCAAAGTCGCTAGAAAACTCCACCTAGATTTAAACCTACTATTCCCAAGCACTGTACTGTAACGAAGGAACATAAAATCTCCCCCATCGCTATCATACTCAGTCATATTAGGTTGGTAATGATGTCGAGGGTAACTGTTTCAAACACCCTTTTTCGCTTCGAATATCATACCTGCGAAATATGTTATGAAATTTCCCGTTCTCTAACTAGCCAATTTTCTTCACACCCTTCCTTCCCCCCCCGATGGATGCTTCTCGCTACCGGAATAGATTGTCTCTCCTTACAGCATTCCGGGAACTCTAATGTGTTTGTCTTTGTCCGATGTTTTTTTTGGTATATACGCGTGATGGAGTCTTATTCTACTGCAAGTGCACGACATATACAGAAGTAAGGTTACGATATAAATCTAGTCAGCCCAGACCAGACTACCATCTTCCTTCCCCCTCCTCCCCCCAACCGCCCGGTGACAGCGAGGGATCCCAACAAGCAGGTCGGATGGAACGGGGAGAAGGAAGGAAAGAGATCGAAGTATAAAAAAAAAGGAAAAAAAAGGAAAAGGTTTCTACCCCGAGCCCTGAGGATGCCTTCTATGAAAGCTTCCAGGTTGTAGACAAAGGCGTGACGTGTTTGTCTATTCTTTAGAATAAGGCAGTAATTAGAGAGAGGAATCGCAGTTTCTGGGATAGCAAGTTAGTGAGTGAGGGATGGCTTAGAAGCGCCCAGTGCAGTGCCTATTGCATATCTATAATTCTCGATTAGGAGTGTAACGCTATCCACCTTTGTCTATCCCTTCCCAAGAAATTCGGGCTTAACTTAAAAGTATGTTTTATAATTCCTGATCTAATCTAATATAGACTTTCCCCTAGGCATTTGGTAGAGTAGGTAAGTCAGGTTGGAATATGGGTGCGACGGCCACACTCCATTCGGCTGGGCCACCTTAAGCTCCACCCAATCTCAACAAGTAAGTATCATGAGGTTGGGGGGTTGACCTACTCATTCCCTCAATAACGATCGCTGGTCAGGAAAAGGGATACTGAGGGATTATTGGTATGTATGTGTGTACCTATATATTTCTAGCAAGGGAGAAGCGTAGTTTAGGAACAGTGAAAAATGGAAAAAGAAAAGAAAAAGTCGGAATCAATGAGTAGGGAACGGAGACTAAGCTGGACTTGGGTGCCAGATTGGTGCACGGGGGGAAGGAAAATAAGGAATAAATAAAACAGACTGAATATTGCTGCTGTGACTATGAACAAGAATAGTATGCCTGTGCTCGGTACTGAGTTGTACTGTACTGAGTAAAATCGGGAATCTAGGAGGGGAGAAAAGGAAAGGGAAGCAGCAGCAGCAGTGCCTATGGGATTTTTCTGCACTCCGGGGATGGAGGTGAAAGTGGTCTTTAGAATAGGGAAGCGGCCGGTAATATATAGAGGTGTGTCTATGGGATGCAAGGAAGCAGCTAATGGAGGTTTTTGAGGATAATGGGAAATATTTTGGATTGTTGGAGTTGAGCTGTGTTGGGGTTAGCAGATTTACGGGCTTGCAGCAGCTTCACTACTCTCTTGTGTCGACTCTCGGAAGCTACGGAGAGTGGCGTCCGACCGGAGTTGTCAGGCATATCGGGGTTGACGTCTTCCCTTTCCAACAGTAGCTCCACGACTGTCTCGTGCTCACGCTCGGCAGCCAAGAAGAGCGGTGTTCGGCCATAGTTGTCAGCTATATTGGGGTCGACATCTTCCCTTCCCAACAGTAGCTTTGCCGCACTCTCACGCCCATACTGGGCAGCCCATGAGAGCGGTGTTTGGCCACCGTTGTTAGTCATATTGGGATTGACGTCTTCCCTTACCAACAGCAGCCCCACCGCTCTATTATGCCCCATCACGGCTGCCAACGAGAGCGGTGTTCGGCCACCGATGGTAGTTATATTCGGGTTGACATCTTCCCTTGCCAACAGTAGCTCCACCACTCTATCACGCCCCATTCTAGCTGCTAACGAGAGCGGTGTTCGGCCATTGTTGTTAGCCATATTGGGGTTGACGTCTTCCCTACCCAACAGTAGCTTTACTACTCTATCACGCCCCATCTCGGCAGCCCATGAGAGCGGCGTTCGACCATTACTGTCCGGCCTATCAGGGTTGACGTCCTCTTGTCCCAAAAGTAGCTCCACCACTCCATCACGCCCCGTCTCAGCAGCCCATGAGAGCGGCGTTCGACCACCACTATCCGGCCTATCAGAGTTGACGTCCTCCCGTCCCAACAGGAGCTCTACCACACCACCACGCCCGATCCTAGCTGCCCACGAGAGCGGCGCTCGGCCACCGTTGTCGCGCATATCGGGGTTGACGTCTTCCCGCCCCAACAGTAGCTTCACCACACTCTCACTCCCATACTCGGCAGCCCATGAGAGCGGTGTTCGGCCACCGCTGTCGGGAATATCGGGGTTGACATCTCCCAGTCCCAACAGTAGCTCCACTACTCCATCGTGCCCCCTCATGGAAGCCAGGAAGAGTGGCATCCGATTGGCATTGCCGTGCATGTTGAGGTTAATATCTTTCCGTTCCAACAGTAGTCCCACCACTCCTGTAGACCCACTTTCTGCAGCCGACAGAAGTGGCGTTTGACCATTTTTGTCCGCCCTATTGATGTTGACATCTTCGTGTTCCAATAGCAGTTTCACTACCCCCGAATGCCCCCTACTAGAAGCACACAATAGAGGCGTACAGCCATATCCGTCTACCGCGTGGGCTTTGACATCCTTCCTTCCTAATAATAGCTGCACCACCCCTTCATGGCCCTCCGAAGCAGCCAACAATATTGGCGTTTGACCATATTTGTCTGACCTGTTGGGGTTGATGTGTCTCCTTCCCCGGACCATATTCACCACTTGGGGCATCTTACCCCACCAACCATCTGTGCCATCGGGTCTGGTGGATGCCCGGCTAAGAAGTAGCCTCACAATCCCCTCGTGGCCCTTCCCAGATGCCCATGCTAGTGCTGTTCGGCGGAAGTATCCATCTGGCTTATCGGGGTTAATAGTCTGTCGTTGTAACAGCACCTGTACTACCCCCTCATGGCCACATATGGCAGCCCATATGAGTGGTGTAATACCCAGGAAATCCCTCTTGTCGAGGTCGCAGTTTGGCTGATCTATAAGAGCTGTTGCGATTTCAGCAATTCCAAAAGCTGATGTGCAATGCAGTCCGGTAAACCCGATTAGGGGACCGTTGATGGGGATATCGCGACTATATCGACCAGTCCTTGATATGAGATCCGCTAAAAGTAGCCTAGTTGATATATGACTTTCAATTTGACTGAAAAGCTGGAGTGCAAGTGATGCCACATCATTTGTAGTCTCTCTCCTGGCATGGACGCCCCAATATAGAGATGAATATTTGAGGAACGGGGTTGACTCAAGCGGAGCGAGGAGCATGGACGAAATGTCCTTGACGGCCTGAAAGTTGAGGAATGTCAGGCAGGTTTCCGCCATTATCGAGTGAGTTGGGCCAAAGAGGTTGGGATAGGTGTAAAGGTACTCCTGGAGGGTGAAGTGAATCAAGCGGATAGTTGAAGCCTCCCTATCGATGACGATAAGCCCCAGGCAGCAGCTTAACAATGTCTCCACTGAGGGAATCCTTTCAGGGTTGAGATCCTTAGACCCTATCTCGACTGCTAGGGCGTGGGAAAGCTCATCGAGTCGCAGTAGTCTCTCCGAATGTGAGATCCACATCAGCGCTGCCATCCCGAGTCTAGTTTTCTCCCCACCTTGCTCCTTCACCCGTTCTAGAGTCGCGCTATAAACACTATTTAAACCCAAGCCCTCTGTCACTGTCCCCAGCCTTTGTCGCCTGCCATAGGCCGTGGCTTCCCCGAGGATAGCATCCATGGTTAGGGAAATCAGTAGGAACCTGGATGCATCTATTAGTGGTAAATCTAAAATGGATTTTTCCCTCACGACGTCCACTCACGTTTCGGGAATATTCCCGGTTATGCTTTTTATGATTTCGGCCTCAAGCCCAGTATCCGTCGCGTCTAGAGACGTATCCTTATTCAATCTCATTTGGATATATCCCACCATATCATCATAGTGGGGTTTTATGAACAAAATTTCCGTTCTCCCACCAAGACGCCTGTCAATCTCCCCACGGATGTGTCGTCTTCCGGTAAGGAATATTCGTGTGTTTGGGGACTTCTCAACGATTTGTCTCAGCGAATCTAAAACCTCAGGTCGATGCCTTTCCACACACTCATCCAGAGCATCAACACATATAAATGTTGGCTGTAAAGATGTGACAGTCTGGAGCATCTCCACAATTTCGGGCACTCGTAATCCCCTTCCACCAATCACCTTTTTGTAATCCCGAAATGTCTCCCTTATTTCATCCGGGATCTTTTCCAATCCACCGACAATTTGCTTTAGTAGTGAACCTAGCATGTTTGTGGGAGACTGCTCCTCCCGCGACGCGAAATCAACATAGAAACACGCAACAGCGGTGTTCTGCGATTTGGCCTTGTCGCATAGCCTGTCGACCACGAGCGAACTAGTATTACTGCTCATTAGCACCAACATCCTTAATTTTGCTTCGAGGGTTATCTCTCACCTAAGGTAGGTCTTGCCGACAGCCGGACCCCCGCAGCAGAATAAAGCCGCATGCCCTGATCCCCCTTGCTGGGAACCATTGCACCACCTTTGATATTCATCCGTTTGTAGCAGCCATTCCCCAACGTTATCGGCCCGGCGGGTTCGAAGGTCTTGATGTCGGATACGGGGCTCAAGTGGAGAGAGCCATGTTAGGATTTCGGACCGGTCCTCGGCGACGACATAGTGATTAGACACATTCAACCCGTTCGGCACATTCAACACACCCGGTACACTCAACACATTCGATACATTCGTCACATTGAAAGAGTTGATATTATCTGCGAATGACCTTGACATTTTCCTTCTTTTCGTTGTTTCTAACGCTAATAGGACAGATTCCGTAATTGGGGGTGTTGATGAAACTTGTGAAGGTAGAAGAAAAGAGGGGCCGTTGCCCAATCTTGCGCATCGCCCAAGCAGGGAGGTTTCTTTGGGATGGTGTTACAATACCGCAAAGCAGTATCGGCCGTCATGATCCCCCTTATCTTACACTTCTGTTCGCAAAGACTTCGCTGAAAGGTGGCAAGTGGACACTCTGGCAGTGTCTTGGCGGCAACCAAGGTCCCATCATAGTCCAAAGATTGCAACTGTAAATGTTTGGCAGAGCATCGTCCTGGTACCTTCCTCGCCGCTAAGACATCGCCACAATGTTATCTCTAATTCCGCGAAGACTCTACGAACCGAAATGTACTTTACATAACACCGACATTAACTCTCTCTTTCTATGTATGCATTCACTTTGTGGCCCAACTTTGGACTGTGGCAATGGACATTTATCTAAGCTGAGAAAACTACCTCAATCAGAGCCCTCAGTCAATCCATCACCGTCTGTCCTACAGCTCCGGAAAATAGATAAGGCATTTCGCAAAGTCGCTGAAAAACTGAACCAGACCTACTATTCCCAAGCACTGTACTAGTACTGTACTGTGCTGAAAATATAAAAAATGTTCCCCCCCGCTATCATACTCGCTTGTATTAGGTAGATAACGACGTCCGGGATATCTGTCGTAAACACCTTTTTTCGCTTCGAATATCATCTCCGCGAAATATGTTACGAAATTTCCTACCCTCTAACTAGCCAATTTGCTTCGCATCCTTCGCACCCTCCCATCCTTCCATCCTATCATCCTTCCATCCTCCCCCCTACGGATGGTTCTCGCTACCGGAATAGATCGTTTCCCCCCCACAACATTCCGAGAAAATTCTAATGCGCTTGTCTTTGTCCGATGTTTTTGGTATTACGAGTGATGGAGTCTTGTTTCTATTGCACGACTTATATCGAAGTAAGGGCATGATATAAATCTAGTTAGCTCATCTGACGAGACTACCATCCCCCCCTTTCTCGCACTGCCCAGTGACAGCGAGGGATCCCAACAAGCAGGTCGGGTGGAACGAAAGGCAGGAAGGAAAGAGATCGAAGTGTAAAAAAAAGGAAGAAAAAAGTAAATGGTTTCTACCTCGCGCCCTGGGGACGCCTTTGACGAAAGCTGCCGGGTCGCAGACAAAGGCCTGACGTATTTGTTTATTCTTTGGAATAAGTCTGTAGCTAGAGAGAGGAATTGCAGTTTCTGAGATAACGAATGAGTGAGGGATGGCCTGGAAGGGTCCAACATAGTACCCATTGCACATTTGGATATTCTCGATTAGAAGTTGTAACGCTATCCACCTTTATCGACGATTATTAAATTTTTATTTTATTTTCCGGGAAAAGTCAGGCTTAACTTAAAAGTATGTCCCATTATAATTCCTGATCCGATCTGACACAAATACTTTCCCCTGGGCATTTGGTAGAGTAGAGTTGGTAAGTCGGAATATATGCGCGACCGCCGCACTCCATCCGGCCAGGCAGGCCACCTTAAGCTCCACCCACCCAGCCAGCCAGTCTCGACAAGTAAGTATCACGATATTGTGCAGTGTTCCCAACGGGCTGGCCTGTCGAAATTCTCTCGGATCTAGCCTGGCCCGAGCCTGCCGGCTTGATTAAGCCTGGGCCTGGCCTGGCTGGGCACGCCTATTGGCTATATAGGCTTTTCCCTGCTGCCTGATAGGCCGGCCTGGCCTATATAGCCTAGGCCGGCCTATATGACCTCAGCCGACCCACTCATAGCGAGGCACTCCGTGTCAACAGCAAAATTCCCGGTAAATGTTTCCCGATTACCCAATATGATTAAAAATAAAGGAACAATTTCGCTTTATTAGCGAAAAAAACACTAAAAGATACTAGAGATAGTCGATTAATTAATTGAATTGATTGTGGAAAAAGAGCTGCTGTTGTGGTGGATCAACTGTGCACAGTAGGATGGTGACTATTTCGAAGGTATGATATCAATACAGGGGATTGACTGTAAATAGTTTACAAAGTAACATTGAAAATACAACAGTTTCGCTTTATTGGCTTGGGGATTTAAAGTAGTTCCTACTGAAGAGGCAAAATAGGAGGGAATGATGGTAGGATGGGGTTGTGCTGGTGGGCCTAGAGGCAGATTTTTAAGATTCTACTGAGTTGGTTTAAATCACTTGGGTGATTTATTAAGAAGCAATAGCCGAAGGTAAAGTGGAAAAAAAACCAAAGGCGATAAACTCGAAAGAGGGGAGGGGCTGGAATACCCTTAAAGCGATCTGTTCTCAACGCTAATCTCCGGGCCTATAGTCCTGATTGATATAAATTGCATTCAGTGCCTGGTCGAAGATAAGTAAAATAGTTAGACAAGTTAATTTCCAGTGTGAAAATTTATCCTCTAACATAATCTCTAAAAGAGTTTATATCGACAAAGCAAATGGAAAAAAGAGACCACTTGGAGTAGTACCAAGCTATTATTGAAGAATTTATTTACATATGTTAAATAATTTTCTCGTTCTTATGCGTAGGAATAGACAAGGTACAGCATGGATACTTTCCCGGACGCGGAGTCCATATAGTCTGAAAAGAAATATTTTCAAATATAACTACATTTACGAGTTTGATATGAAAGGTTTCTTTGATAATGTTGATCTCGTACTAATTCGTAAAATACTTGAAAGACAGTATGGAATCTCCAAATTTCTAAAGTTATTCAAAAATATAAATAGATCTATAGTTTTACTTTGTGAAATTGGTTTGATAGAAGAAAGAGATCGTTGACAACCAATCTTTGATGGAAGTTTTCGCTATAACAAGAATTGTATACCTGTACTGGCCTATGGGAATTGTCTGGGGCCTGGCCTTGCCTGTAAGGCTTGAGCCTGGCCGGGCCCGCCTATAGGCCGTATAGACTTAGTATCATACCAGCTGCCTGATAGGCCGGCCTACTCTTAGCGAGCCACGATGCAGTGTCCACGGCAAAAATTCACAATTAATGTTCTCCGATTACTAAATAGCATTGAAAATACAAGAACAATTTCGCTTTATTAGCAAAAATACTAGCGATACAGTAGTTAATTAATTAAATTAATTGTAGGAAAAAAAAACGGGGACACGGAAGTTGAAAGAGGCGGGGGAATCAAGATGCCCTTAAAGCGATCTGCTCCCAATGCAAATCACCGAGCCCATAGGCTTTCGCAGGCTGCTCGAATTCGGGCTATATCGACCGATGCCATTTCCGGAGTGGCCTGGCCTACGGCTTATAGGCGGGCCTATGAGCGGCCTAGTCCGTTGGGAACACTGGAACTTAGGATTTATAGATCTGCGGGCTCGCAGCAGCTTCACCACACTCTCGTGCCGATTCTTGGAAGCTACTGAGAGCGGCGTCCGACCGACGTTGTCAGGGATATTAGGGTTGACGTCTCCCCTTCCCAACAGTAGCTTCACCACTCTCTCACGCCCATACTCGGCAGCCCACAAAAGCGGTGTTCGGTCATGATGGTCAGACATATTGGGGTTGACGTCTTTTCGTCCCAGCAGCAGCATCACCACCCCATAACGTCCCCGCCTGGCTGCCCATGAGAGCGGCGTTCGGCCAGTGTTGGAAGGCATGTTGGGGTTGACGTCTTCCCTTCCCAACAGTAGCTTCACCACTCTCTCATGCCCAGACTCGGCAGCCCACGAGAGCGGTGTTTGGCCATATTTGTCAGGCATATCGGGGTTAACGTCTCTCCGTCCCAATAGTAGTATCATAACTTCATCACTCCCCATCCCGGCTGCCCATGAGGGCGGCGTTCGACCATCACTGTCCGGCCTATTAGGGTTGACGTCATCCCTTCCCAACAATAGCTTCACCACTCTCTTATGCCCATACACGGCAGCCCATGAAAGCGGTGTTTGGCCACGATTGTCAGGCATATCGGGGCTGATTTTCTCCCTTCCCAACAGTAGCTTCACCACTCTCACATGCCCATACTCGGCAGCCCACGAGAGCGGTGTTCGGCCACGATTGTCAGACATATCGGGGTTGACGTCTCCCCGCCTCAACAGTAGCTCCACCGCCCTCTCACCCCCCTCCCCGGCTGCCCATGAGAGCGGTGTTCGGCCATCACTGTCCGGCCTATCAGGGTTAACATTCTCCCGTCCCAATAGTAGCTCCACCACTCCATCACGCCCCATCCCAGCTGCCCACGAGAGGGGTGCCCGGCCAACGTTGTCAGGCATATCGGGGTTGACATCTTTCCGTCCTAACAGTAGCTTCACTACTCCATCGTGTCCCCTCATGGAAGCCAGAAAGAGTGGCGTCCGATCAGCATTACCGTGCATGTTGAGGTTAATATCTTTCCGTTCCAACAGTAGTCCTACCGCTCTTGCAGACCCACTTTCCACAGCCGATAGGAGAGGTGTTTGACCATTTTTGTCCGCCCTATTAATGTTGACATCTTCTCGTTCCAATAGCAGTTTCACTACCCCCGAATACCCTCCACTAGAGGCACAATACAGAGGGGTACAACCATATCCGTCCGCCGCATCGGCTTTGACATCCTTCCTTCCCATTAATAGCTGCACCACCCCTTCATGGCCCTCCGAAGCAGCCAACAATATTGGTGTTTGACCATATTTGTCTGGCCTGTTGGGGTTGATGTGTCTCTTTCCCCGGACTATATTCATCACTTGGGGCATCATATGCCACCAGCCATCTGTGCCATCGGGTCTGGCGGATGCCCGGCAAAGAAGTAGCCTCGCAATTCCCTCATGCCCTTTCCCAGAAGCCCATGCTAGTGCTGTTCGGCGGAAGTATCCGTCTGGCTTGTCAGGGTTGACGGTCCGCCGTTGTAATAGCAGCTTTGCTACCCCTTCATGCCCACATATGGCAGCCCATATGAGTGGTGTAATACCCAGAAAATCCCTTTTGCCGAGATCACAATTCGGCTGGTCTATAAGAGCTGTTGCGATTTCGGTAATGCCAAAAGCTGATGCGCAATGCAATCCGGTAAACCCGATTAGGGGACCGTTAATGGGGATATCACGAGTATACCGACCGGTCCTCGATATGAGATCCGCTAGGAGTAGTCTAGTTGATATGTGGCTTTCAATTTGACTGAAAAGCTGGAGTGCAAGTGATGCCACATCATTTGTGGCCTCTCTCCTGGCATGGGCGCCCCAATATAGAGATGAATATTTGAGGAACGGGGTTGACTCAGGTAGAGCGAGCGTAGACGAAATTCCCCTGATGGCCTGGAAGTTAAGGTATGTGAGGCAGGTTTCCGCCATTATCGAGTGAGTCGGGCCAAAAAGGTTGGGATAGGTGTAAAGGTACTCCTGGAGGGTAAAGTGAATCAAGCGGATAGTTGAAGCCTCCCTGTCGATGACGATAAGCCCCAAGCAACAGCTTAACAATGTCTCTACCGAAGGAATCCTTTCAGGGTTGAGATCCCGAGACCCTATCTCGACTGCTAGGGCGTGGGAAAGCTCATCGAGCTGTAGTAATCTCTCCGAATGTGAGATCCACATCAGCGTTGCCATCCCAAGCCTGGTTTTCTCCCCTCCTTGCTCCTTCACCCGTTCTAGAGTCGCGCTATAAACACCATTCAAATCCAAGCCCTCCGTCACTGTCCCCAGTTTTTGTCGTCTGCCATAGGCCGTGGTTTCCCCCAGAATAGCATCCATGGTTAGGGAAATCAGTAGGAACCTAGACGCATCTATTAGTGGTGAATTTAAAATGGATTTTTCCCTCATGGCGCTCACTCACGTTTCGGGAATATTCTCGGTAATGCTTTTGATGATTTCGGCCTCAAGCCCACTATCCATCGCGTTTAGAGATGTATCCTTATTCAATCTCATCTGGATATATCCCACGATATCGTCATAGTGGGGTTTTATGAACAAAATTTCTACTCTCCCGCCCAGATGCTTGTCAATCTCCCCACGGATGTGTCGTCTTCCGGTTAAGAATATTCGTGTGTTTGGGGACTTCTCAAGGATTTGTCTCAGCGAATCTAAAACCTCAGGTCGATGCCTTTCCACGCATTCATCTAGAGCATCAACACATATAAATGTTGGCTGTAAAGATGTGACAGTCTGCAGCATCTCCACAATTTCGGACACTCGTAATCCTCTTCCACCAATAATCTTTTTATAATCCTGGAATGTCTCCCTTATTTCATCCGGGATCTTTTCCAATCCACCGACGATTTGCTTTAGCAGTGAACCTAGCATGTTTGTGGGAGACTGCTCCTCCCGCGACGCGAAATCAACATAGAAACACGCAACAGCGGTGTTCTGCAATTTGGCCTTGTCGCATAGCCTGTCTACCACGAGCGAACTGGTATTGCTGCTCATTAGCACCAGAATCCTTTGTTTTGCTCCGAGGGCTGTCTCTCACCTAAGGTAGGTCTTGCCGACAGCCGGACCGCCGCAGCAGAATAAAGCCGCATGCTCCGATCCCACCTGTTGAGAACCATTGCACCACCTTTGAAATTCATCTGTTTGTAGCAGCCATTCTCCGATGTTGCCGGCCCGGCGGGTTCGAAGGTCTTGATGTCGGATACGGGGCTCCAGTGGAGAGAGCCATGTTAGGATTTCAGACCGGTCCTCGGCGGTGGCATAGTGATTAGACACATTCAAATTCGATATATTCGACACATTCGACACATTCGATACATTCAACACATTGAAAGAGTTGACGTTATCTGCGAATGACCTTGACATTTTCCTTCCTTTCGTTGCTTCTAACGCCGCTAAGGACAGAGATTCCGTAGTTGGGGGTGTTGATGAAACTCGTGAAAGTAGGAGAAAAGGGGGACACTTGCTTAACCTTGCGTACTTGTATTGCCCAAATAGGGAGGTTTCATTGCGATGGTGGCACAGTACTTGACCATTCATAAAATATTCGGATGCCAAGACCGGATATTTGGTATGCCTTGGCGCCAAGGCATCCGAATACTTTATGAATGGTCAAGTACCGCCCAGCATGAACCACCCTTATCGTCTGTATGATACTACCATAGTACAGCTACAGCGACATCAACTTTCTCTCTCTATATGTGCATATACCCGTACTTTATAGCCCAACTTTGGACAGCCGCAATCGACTATTGTTCTGGGTTTGGCCCGCCCAACCCCCTAATATAGCTAAGTTAAGGTCACAGATATATTTAATATCATATCAAAAGCATTTTGCCTCCCAACCCTGCTACCCCGTACAAACAGTGACAAGATTCCCGGAGATTGTGTAACCTGGTAGCCCCCAACTCTGTGGAACAGAGACCCCGTTGTGCTCAATGTGGACCTTGGAACTCATATAAGTAGCGTAGAGTGTCATACCAGCATTGGCATTTGGACTTTAGCGTGCCCAATAGGATTATGAGAAGTTAGGTCCTAGTGATTACTCGCATAACTTACTGCTAATATTGTGCGTGGACAAAATTAACCGAACACAAAGTATGCATTGCGCCAATACTCCCCAGCACCTAAAGAAACTGATCTAGCTTGACCAAAACTAAACCGCCAGGTTAACCTCTGTTTGTTTAAGATACTAGGTCTCCTATTCTCTGCAGTTAGGCCAAAATTTAATAGTCTTTTTTATTATTATCTACGTTACCGCTGTGCTAAGGTTGGTGGGGGAGTTGTGTTGTCATAACTGGATATTATCCTCCTCGCAGATATTCGGCCAATTTTGTCCTCACACAATACTCATGTTATCGCCACAACAAGATCTGCCACCTTTGGTCCCTATTTACTCTCAATGAGAATGATGTACTAGTAGGAGGCAATCTCATCGGTCTATCTACCGATGGTGATAGAAACTTAACCTTAAATAATGCGAGAAGAGGTGCAGTTTTCAATCGCATATCAACCACTCATTTGGGCCTGCGGGCCCGTTCAATTTCCTACTATATAGCTAAGAATCTCTGCAGTCAATAGCACTCATTAAGCCGGGGAAACTGCCCCAATAAGAGCCCTCAGTCAATTCATCGCTATCCCACAGCTTCGATATGTATATGTTACGAAATTGCCTACTAGAATTACCGTAGACAATTTGCTTGGCACCCTTCCTTCCTCCCTCCTCCCAATGGGTGGTTCTCGCTACCTGAATAGATCGTTCTCCCCTACAACATTCCAGGAATTCCAATGTCTTTGTCTTCGTCTGATGTTCTTGGCATATACACATTGATGGAGTCTTATTCTACCCTACGATTCATACAGAATCAAGAGCATCATATGGATCTGGTTAGCTCATCTAACCAGACTACGATCCCCCTTCCTTTCTTCCTTCGGACCATCTGGTGATAGCGAGGGATCCCGATAGGTACTGCAGGTCAAGCGAGAGAGGTCGAAAGTCTTAAAAATAAAAATAAAAAAGCCAATAGTTCCTACCTCCTTCAAACCCTGGGAATGCCTCCGCTAGCTGTGCGCCGTGCGCTATGGATATTCCTGCTCTGGCTAACACCACTGGCATGTTTATCTCCCATCAACTTACCATTCCTTTCAACCTCCCCACGAGCTTGTCTAGCAAAGGCTGTGCATCTTCACTAGGCCTCCCACGAAAGCCTCCAGGCCGCAGACAAAGCCCCGAGTTATTTGTCTATATATAAAAATTTATCGTTTGTTTATTGTATATACTCCGCCCCAGTGGCCGAGTAGTTAGATCGCTTCGTATGATACCAGGGTACCCCACCAGCCCAGGATGCCAAGGCTATCCCGGTGGGTGAAGTTGAAGGTTTGGTATCTGGGCTGATAGAACAGGAAGGAGTGTGCGGTGCTCATATTTTCCCGACGTCCGTGAACCCAGCTATTGCATTGGACGAAAAATCAGTCGGAGCCTCAGGATTTTGGTCGCATGAAATAGCAGCTGTGTTCACAAACGTCAGGACATTACGAGTATGTACGGTACTGTTTCCTTGGCTGCCTGAAGGAACAAGGTCGGGAGAGTTCGGCACCTTCGCCCCGTGTCGTGGACACATTAGCCCCTCAAGAGCAGATAGTAGTCACGGCACGGGGACCAGTCGAGAAATGCTTTAGCCAATGCTCGAGTGCCACAGGGTAGTTATTAGCACGGAAGGGGAAGAAGGAGGAGAATGATCTATGCCCGGAAGCTCTACCGAGCCAAACTAAGTAACGAATACCCAAATCCTTCCTTCATCCCTTCCTCCCATTATCCCTCCATACTTGGTCAAGAAAGTACGATAGAGTACCATCCCACCACGCAACGCCCCCAACCAACCAACAAACAAACAAAACACTACTCCACCCTGCCCTATTCTACCTCCCATCACCCAATCCAAAACCACCCCACATGATCCTTCCTCCTCCCCTCCTGATGCACTCCACATAGCCCCAACCCCACCGAGTGACAAGACATGACTCCATCCGTCCAATACATCCACTCACCCACTCCAACCATCGGAGAACTCCCCGACTCCCCATCCGGCAAACACACCCGCGGAAAACTGCTCCTCCAATCCTACACTATTCCTCCCATTAAACCCTCATAGACCAACTGACCCTCCCTCTATCGACGAATCTAGTTCGCCAGCCCATCCGCCCACCACCACCACCACTAGATTCCCCACTCCCAAGATCCACTCACCGCCGCCACCGGCCTCGCCGGCCGGCTTGCCTGCCTGCTTGCGTGGCGAACACGGTTACACCCAGATCACTTGCATGGCATGACATGGCATGGCATGCATAATATGGCGCGGAATGAGCAGATGGACCGACGGAGCAAATTGCGGGGGATCCGCCGCTACCGCAGTGATGGGTGGTCCGTGGGGAGGGAAAGGTAAAGTATGTTAGTGTGCGCGTGCCATTCCTCAGCAGATTGCTTGCTTTCTCTCTTGGTTCAGCTCAGCTACACTGAGCTCAATTGCGTGTGCACACTCACACGCACAGGTCCCTATACGGTACTTCTTTATACAGCAGAGTACAGGGCTGCTGTGAGTAGGTAGGTAAGGTCAGATGGTGGAGAAAAAAATTCTCGTCCTATCGTGGAATGGGCTGCTTGTGCTGTGCTGCTGGTGGTCGTACCATACAATACCAATTCTAGTTGGGTGGGTACATACATGCGTCTGCCGGCAAGCCTCCAGATCGGGTTTTTATTTCTTGTTTTTAAGGAAAAAAAATAAAGCTCGGGTTCCGCGGGTGGTTTGCCATGCGTTGTTCTTACTTTTACAAATTTTATCATCAATTATAAGATCACGCGTGGGGTATAATACGAATAAGGCACCTACTTCCCTGCTTCCCTACTTGGACAGCTCGATTCCGCTTGCCTGCCCAGCTTGACTTACATACAGATGGGTGCAAATCTCTTTCTTTTTTTCAAGAAAAACAAACTTTGTTTTTCAGATCACCGCACGCGCCTGGGTAACGCCTTTCCCCTATTCATAAAAGGTAAAAGAAAAGAAAACACCTAAACATAAAATATTCAAACAGCCATTTTGAAACCCCTAGAAAACAGTGGAAAGAACCGTGATTGAAATTTTTGAAGAATCCCTTCCCCCATTTTTTCTACGACCCGAGAAAGAAAAGAAAAGAAAGACAGGATAGAAACCACTAGAATTTTATAAATCAAAAGACCCAAGGAAAATTTTATCGTTTAATGTGCCACTAATATTTTCCGTCTGGGAAGCGGGCGTGTAGCGCTGCCCTGCGTTGTTTCTCCTTATCCGGGTCGTAGGCCAGGAATTCGTCCAGGGCTTTGCCGGCTGGCACCATTGGCAAGACAGGAACTTTCTTCTGTAAAACGCGTCAGAGAGGATGGATAGGGAATAGAGGAAGAACTCACGTCCACAATGACCTCCAAGAGGATTGGTCCATCGTACTCTAGCAGCTCCTTAATCTTGCCCGGAACGTCGGCAGGATCCGAACATCTCATTGACTTCAAGCCCATAGCTTCACCAAGTTTCACAAAGTCCGGGTTCTGCTGATGGGTCCAAGAGAACCTATCCTCATAAAACAAACTCTGCCATTGGGTAACCATTCCCTGTTCCTCATTGTTCAACACAACGATTTTGACACCAATATTGAACTGTACAGCAGTTGACAACTCGGTAAGAGTCATGTTAAAGCTGGCATCACCATCAATATCAATGACAATGGCCTCGGGTCTCGCAACCTTAGCCCCAATAGCAGCTGGCAGACCATATCCCATAGTTCCCAATCCACCGGAAGTAATCATTGTACGGGGATGCCTCCATCTGAAGTGCTGAGCAGCCCACATCTGATGTTGACCAACCCCAGTAGAAATAACGACATCCTCCTTCATGTGCGCAGTTTGATTGCTAATCTCCTCAATAACAGTCTGAGGCTTGATCATAGAGCCGGGAGTCTCTCTCTCAAAGTCGAAGGGATAACGCTTTTTCCAGTCGTTGATTTGGGCAAACCATTCAGGGCGCTCAGCCACTGAATTGACCCGGGGGATAAGGAGAGCAAGGTTTTCGGCAACATCGCCCTCAACAGCCTCGGTCGCTTGAACGACCTTGTTGATGTTCTTGGGCATGATTTCAAAATGGACAATGCCTCCACGGCCCTCAGCAGACGCCAACCTAGCCTGTGGCGCAAATTCTAAGTTTTTTGTTAGCATCTGAGATCCCAAGCATAAGGAGCACTATTCTTTCATGGTGAGCACTAACTTGCGATATTCCCCGTGACACGATCATCGAATCTTGCTCCGAGAGCAATGATCAGGTCAGCATTCTGCATCGACAAATTTGCATAGGGAGACCCGTGCATGCCCAGCATGTGCAAGCTCTTCTCATCGAGCTCGTCAAAGCCTCCCAATCCATGGAGGGTTGTAGTGACGGGGATCTTTGCCTTGTCTGCAAACTCCTTCAACAACTTTGGTCCCTCTGGCCGTTCAATCACACCTTGTCCAGCGTAAATGACAGGCCTCTTTGCCATATTTACAAGCTTAGCAACCCTCCCAACGACAGCATCAAGATGCTTCTTCCTGGCCTCTTTCGCAGCCAGGGAGGCAGCGGATGGATGAGAAGGCAAGTCACTCGCTACACTCGCTACGGGAATAGCTTTCCGTAAAATGCCGGCAGTGATATCCTTTGGCAAATCGACAAGGACAGGTCCTGGTCTTCCCGATGTAGCGATCTCAAAAGCCTCGTTTATCCGACGTGGGAGCTCTGCGATATCCTTTATCATTACGTTCCACTTAGTACAGGCACGGGAGATTCCGATGACATCGGCTTCCTGAAAGGCATCTGTACCGATCGCACTAGTAGGTACCTGGCCGCAGAAAACCACGAGAGGAGTTCCATCGCTAAGGGCGTCTTGGAGAGGGGTAATAACGTTGGTGGCTCCCGGGCCAGATGTAACCAAGACAACGCCTGGCTTACCTGAGGCACGTGCGTAACCTTCAGCCATATGCCCCGCACCTTGTTCATGGCGGGGCAAAATGAATTGAAAATGTTTTGACCGGTAAATAGCATCGAAAACAGGAAGGATGGCACCGCCAGGATATCCAACTATCAAAAAAGACCGATGAGTCAGCAGGTCAAGCGTATCAGAAAATTTTGCGAGAATAAAGGGAAAACATACAGATATGCTTAACCCCGTGCCGAAGCATCATTTCATGGAAGATCTGACCACCTGACATCCCAACAAATCTGCGATGGAGCCAATTCTTGTTAGCAAATCTCGATCCAGAGAATCTGCAAGAAAACTTTTGCTACTTACGAATCGTCCATTTCTTGGCCATGTTTGGGCTGGAGTGAGTGCAGCGCATGTGCTGCCGGAGATGCTGTTGAGGGAGGATCTTGACTGGGGGCTGATGAAGGTATTGGACTTATCCTGTATATAATAATGAGTCACAACTTTAAACAAACCTTAAGAACTCAAAGTTTCATGGGGTTCCGCTAGTGAACAAAACTTTTTCAAGCACCTCGAGACTTACGATGCAGAGGTAGATTGATTTCGAGGAACGTTTAAAGCGTTCTTACGAGGAGGGACAGCTTGATTGCGCAGATGCGGTGAGATTGCCTTAGCTGTGGGGGTTGTCGAAAAGTTCTTCCTTGGGAACTGTCGACAGAGAGTCCTCAAAGGAGCTCTGGAAGCGGATCGCAACATGGCGTTTGCAAACTAGGGAAGGCAGGAATAATTAACTCAAGAAAAACGAAGGAAAGTAATGAGCAAATTGAAGTCTGAACTGAGTGGATATAGACGGACTACGGGGGGAAGAAGGGGTTGTTGAGGAGGAAGATGTGGGGAGCCGGGAAGAGTCAGGAAGATGACTTTTTTTTTTCTGCTAGCCGTTTTTTTTTTCTTTCACCCAGAACCCTTTTTTTTCCTTCCCCTCGACACCGGGCCAGGGTGCCTGAAGCCTTAGAGCGGCCAAGAGAGACTCCAAAAGCAATTCTAGTGGGGAAATCCAAAACGAACCCGTAATTTTCCTTCTTTCTTCCAAGTTTTCTTCTTCTTCCCCCTTGGTGCTTCGTTTCAGGCAGGAAAAACCGCTGCTCAGCGCACAAAAGGAACACTGTCGTCTCAATTGACCAATGGTTCCTTCAGAAGTGATGTCTTACTTACCCTCTTTGTCGCCATTACCCGATTCTTCCTGACACGAAAACCCGGCAAACATGTTTGTGCATATTAATTTCTATGGATTTTGCCGTACTATACCGGTAGGATTTTGTAGAGCCTCGCATCAACTTGGTGGGGCATTAGGTTCTAGCAGTATCACTCGTATTACCCATACATGTCATGATACAGACCATAGATAATATGGTGCCAGACGTGACTGGGGAGTCCGCAGCCACCCCGCCACAGGATGGCTTGTGTGCAAATACTAAATCCATCGTATCGTACTGTGGTTCTAAACCGACAGTCTTGTTATCTACCTCCTACTAACTTTAATGGAGAAAACCGTGGTAAGGGGTTCCGCCCTTCCCCTCCGCCGTTCCTGGCACCATATTCGAGTGCATCCTGATCCCGACTCGTGAAAAATTCACCTTCGTCCTACACTATGAATACCTAGTATGATACTCGTACATACGACTCATGCATGAGTCAAGCCACAGACTATACCCAATGCGCCACCACAAACGAGGCTCAGAAATTGTTACAGCACTTTTGAATGTGTACCGTATCAGTGTGGTGCAGGGCCCTTGGAATCAACCAAAGGCGGATGCAATAACGATCTCCGAAAACTTCCAACCACAACCACATCTTTAGGGAGATATGGCTTCATAAACAGAACACACTCTTCCCAGTCCTATGTTTTTCACTCTTCAATAAAAGCAATATTTTGGCAATAGTAAAATTTAGAATGTACGGTTGCTTCGTTTTAGCCAAGCCCCACTCTTTTGTATGTATGATACTTGAATTATGCAAGAAGACACCCAGCTACCCATGAGTGTTGATTTCAACTGCCCAGCATCATCAGCACTTCTGGTACAGTACACTCACACCCCGCTATCCCGGACGGCCAAAACCTGAAGAATCCCTCTGGCGTAGCGAGTGATCTGGGACAACAGGTCAGGTTCTGGCGTAAAGAAATTCAGTGCTGAGATCCATACGAGGTAGCGAGGTATCCGAGATCCTGGTGTAGGGGTGTGAATGCACACCATTTTAAGCCTACAGCCAAAAGAGATCCGTCGAGAAGTACTATCACGATATGCTATTTCCCCATCGCCATAAGATTAGCGAAAGATCCTCCCGAAATCCCGTTGAGAAGTTCCATTGTCATTGCTTCAGTGATTACCATGAGCCCAGAATTAACGACCCTCAGGCTCTTGGGATTTGGAGAGTCTGAGTCATGTGATCCACAATGGATTTTGAATTTCTCATTACCCTACCGGTAATAACGGCAACTGGCTTTGCAAGAGGAGGAGGAGGCAGGGTAACACGGACGATATGGGTATCAAAGTAATCCGCTCTGCCAAGCCATCACGCATTCAGATCAGACCCCTGACTGAGGAACTGTTGACAGTCGATGTCGAAGAAGCTTCAACTAGCTGTAGCCGTGAAGCAGTCCATTCCTTACCCTAACGTTGAGGCTCTACCGAGTTCCTTTTTATCTTCCGCCAGTTCCAACCGATTGCTGGAATTCTTGGTTGATCCTTGCAAAGCATCTGGCTATACCACACCTCATCGGCATCTTGGTTAAACGGAACGTGTCCTCTCGATTTGAAAGCTTACAACTTGAAAACATCGACAAACAACCAGTCCCCTTACAACAATTCAATCAACCCCTTCGGTTCCTGGGCAAATAGAGACTACGCGCAACACGACCTCCACGATACCCCTTCTAAACGATATCCAAAGAGAAAAAATCGCCCCCCTATGAATATCTTCCGGATCGCGGGAGACCTCTCCCATCTCATATCCATCTTCATTTTACTCCACAAGATGCGTACATCGAAGGTTAGAGAGTCCCCCTGTTTTCCGTCACTTATTCAATAGGGGATATCATGTTTATGAGATCGATTCCGTCACATTGATCGTGGTCCGCTAACGATTGTGTATGCGATAGAGTTGCATAGGAATATCGTTCAAATCTCAAGCTTTGTATCTCGTTGTTTATGTCACACGTTATCTAGGTACGGAAAATTATGTTGTCTGTTGCTCCGAACTAAAGCCCCCACGAGTTTTCTCGGTTGGGTGGTCTTTAATGCGCCTCTCGGATCTAAGCTCTGGTTCTGCGGACGACGGTTCTGACAAGTTGCAACGATCAAGATTTATTATGGAACTTCAACTCGGCGTACAATAGCTTGATGAAGATCATCTTCATCGGCTCGTCAGCCTACACAATTTACCTCATGTTGAATGACTTTAAGCCAACGCACGACCCAAACATTGACACGTTCAAGGTCGAGTATCTCATTGGTGGATCGGCAATCTTGGCCCTACTGTTTCCTTACAAGTGGACAACGGCAGAGGTATATTTCCATCCACTTGATTGACCAGGGGGGCGGACAGTGTTTCGTAGCAATGGGTAGCGGCGTTGGCAGCGAATTTTTTTCATTCATTGTTCCTGCCGCCGCATACCGGCCGGTCTAGTTCCTGTAGGAGCTTTGGAGATTTGTGAGGCTGATCGGGCGTTGCTATTTTTTTACCACAATTAGGTTCTTTGGTCGTTTAGCATTTGGCTCGAGAGTGTGGCCATCCTGCCCCAACTTTTCATGCTGCAACGAACTGGTGAGGCAGAAACGATAACAACACATTATATCTTCGCGTTGGGCGCATACCGAGCATTGTACATCCCGAATTGGCTGTATCGGTACTTTACGGAAAAAAGCTACATAGATCCCATCGCCCAAGTAGCGGGTATTATTCAGACGATCCTTTATTCCGACTTCTTCTACATCTACTACACCAAGTACGGGTTACCCTTCCTTCCCCTGATTTTCTCGGCTTCCTACCTGACCCCCACCCTGAAACAAGGCTGCCGATCATCGGTAAAATGAGAAGGGCAATTGATAGGTTAAGCTTTTGGAACAAGACTAATGGACCGTGCTTATAAACAGGGTATTGAAGGGTCGCAAGTTCGAGCTGCCAGTCTAAAATACTGCTAGATAGGCAGTACGCGCCACTCGCCTCCCGTGTCGTGCGCAGGGAAGAAAATCCAGAGCTGTTCAGGATACAGTATCCCGTGATATATAAAAAGCGGTGGGTATAAAAACTTTCATTGAGCTGTATGTCTATTTTTTATTTTTATCTTTATTTCACTTGATTTCTTGTCCAAATATTCTTGGCAGTCCAGTTCTATGTAGCACACCACCCGTAATTCCTGGGTGGAGGGATTGCCGGGGTGTGGGATGCGCCGAGAGATTTGACGGGCGAGGGTGTGGACGCATTTCGTCCTTTTATGTCCGATGGATGGTTCAGCCGGATGCGGGGGGAACGTTGATGGGAGGGCGTAAGCGGAAACGTGTGGGTTTAAAGCTATGCATTTTTTTTATAGAGGGCCCGTGGGAACAGTGAATAAAAAGAAATACAGTAAAAAGGAAAGGTGTAGGAAATAAAGAGGGCCCGTTCTTGCTTGCAGGACTCGCGGGCCAGCGAAGGGCACCCCCCAAGAGAATAATTGGGGAAGAGAAAAAGGGAAACTTAATAATCAAGGGGTTCGCTGTACTTTACTAGTTGTTCCCAATTCGGTTTCCCGCTGCATTGCAACTTGTACAATTATTGTTTCTTTTTATATACCATTTCTCAAACCCTTTCTCTTCTTTTTGAAATTCCCATCTGCACTGATTTGTCCCAGCAATCCCTGCCAATGCTTTGAGCAGAGAACAAATAGGGAAAGATTATGTACGGATTTTCTCCAGCCAGTCCTATTAAGAACCGTATTTTACAGTAGCCCAACCGGTGAATTGGGTAGAAAGGAAGGCTAGGAAGGGGAAGGGGTAGTGATGGTGATTGTCTGGTTACAATACGACGATGGTGGTTCGAAGAAGCGTTGATTTTCGTCTGGGGTGGGGAAAAAATAAAATATTCCGAAACACAAGTCGATCCGCCAACCATCGATTGATGATCGTAATAATAAAGGGCGTTTTTCCTTTTTTTTCCCTTTTTTTTTCCCTCTTCTATCTGTAACAGCCCAGTGGGGAAGATCAATCTTTCCTCCACGAAAGGAACAAAAAACAAAGCCTTACCATAGGACTGGGGAGGTGGGGGGGGGGGAGGAGGGCTACAATATGATACCGTGGAATGTCAAACGGCTGGAATTTCATTATCACCCAGGCACAAATATACGAAGTGCTGTAGCAATCTCTTGATACATCAAAAAAGGTCACTTTTAGGGCTCACTGGTAGAGTAGAGTCTATCAATATATTAGTACAGTAATAGTAATAGTAATAGTAAATAAGTAAGTTGAGAATCAAAACACGGGTTACTGTACGAGTACAGTACATACAACTACTGTATCTTTACTACCAACACTTCTCTCTCTCCTCCACCATCTATCAAAGTTCTAAACTTCCAAACAGTCCAAAACTGCTGAATAAGGATCCTAAAAAGAGAAGTTCTTGCAGTAGTCCTCCTGTGCAAAAGTGTTGTCAACCACAATAAAAACCCATGTGCACGGTTCATCCTACCTTTCCCCCTTCAAGGATACCACCCCACGGTACTATTAAAGCACCACTACCTGCCATGACACCGCAACCTTACTGGCTGCCAGCCACCCACCACCATCCCTAGTTCCACCACCCCCATCCCATCCGGGGAACAGGGGGAAAACCCAAACCCGACCACCAATTGCGGGAGACGAGCACCAGCTGCGACGAAACGATAGGGCTGTCAGAGACAGACAGCTATGGCTACAGGCTAGGACGACGACGACGGATAGACAGCCAGACAGCTAGTTTCTAACCTTTTTTTTTCTTTCCATTCATCCATCACTCCTCCCCTCTCAAGGCCCGACCAGCTTCCTTCCTTCTTTCCGCACACCCCTCTCCGAGAACTCGAAAACCCCGTTGTTGTTGTTGTCGCTGCTTCCCAGACTCTTGGCCAAGGGTCTCGACTTACTTGCTGAGCTGTTGAACCTTTTTTCTCCTCCCTCTCTTACCAAAAGCCCAACCCTACCACATAACCTCATTCCCGCACACCCTAAATCCAGCTCTCCACCCCCATTCCCTTCCATCCACTTCACAAGCTTACCCTACCCTACATAGTTACCCTTACCCATCCATCCATTCACTCACTTCACACACCTGCCAACCCACACGTCTAGCCCGATTTACAAATCCCCCCACCAAGGGGAGAGACATACAGCATAAGCAGAAGGGGGGGGAGCAAGGAAAAGAAAACAAAAAGGTCCCCCCCAAAAAAATGAAAACCCCATTTCTAACGAGGTATCAGTTGTTGTCGATCATGAGTTTGTTTTATGATCCTATTTGCTTTTTTCTTTGGGGAGGGGGGGGTAGGGTAGCTCTATTCTTGCCTTAACTTACCTTATTTCTTACTCAACTTTCTTTCCTTCTTCTTCCATAGTAGATGAGGAAAGGAAAATGCGGGTATGGGAAATGCGGTGTCGCCTCGATCTGGAGATTACTGCTGTGGATGGGATGGGTGGACGTTTTTGTTGCAGGAGCAGTAAACTTTTTTCCATTTTACTATTTCCACTTTTCGTGGGCTGGGGTCTTGGTTTCTCTTTTTTTTATTTACTTTTTTCATGGGGTAAGGGATTTGACGAACGATTGATCGATTGATTGATTGGCATAGCATGGCATATTTGGCATGGCTTGCTGGCGGGGGGGGGACTATCGTATCCATGGATACGAACAAGGCAAGGAAAGGATGCGGAAGGGAGGAAGGGAGGGAGGGAGGGAGAAAAAAAAGGGTCCAAAGGGCTTGAACTAAATTTGTAAGCATCAACCTCACGTAACCTAACCTAACGCTACTTCTAAGGGGAAGGAGAGAAGACTTGAAGGATTGGAGTGCTATATGCTTTGTAAGGATTCGGAACTGTTTGAGAAGTAGATGATGGATGAAGTGGGATGATGGAAGCCCCGCTATTGGCTTACATGGAAGGAGGGGGAGGGGAAAAAGGTATTCCAAGAGTCGGCTAGCTGCTCCGGAGGTCTATTGCTAGCTGTCTATGAATGAATCCGAAGGAGTCTGCTCGAGTAGATGGATGGATGGATGTTGATGTTTTGTATGTGTATGTAGGCTGGCGTGGAACCGCATATCCTGCGAGTACTGTGCACTGAGCTCGGCAGGATGCGAATCAGGCCGGGAACGGGAAACTTATGCGTGGGAACTTACTCCGAGTATCTGTGTGTAATGGGAGAGAAAAAAAGGTTGGGAGGGAGGAGTGGAAGGGGGGGGGGGGGTATACCGGGGGCTCTTCTCGGGATTCAATTTCTACAGCATGCACAATACTCTAAAACCCCGGCGATGGATGGGTGAGCCTTGTGGGGGGGGGATATGGTTTTTTTTCGGTCAAGGGAGGAGGGGGGGTTGGAGAGGTGTTTTTGTTTTTTTGTGTGTTTTCCCTTCCTCCGCTCTTTCTGCCTGGGAAAGCGGATCGAGGGAAATGCTAAAGGGGAGCTCCCGATATCGGAGGCGAGCGGGTTTGTTGGGAGACAGAGAAGGCGAAGTTTTCTTTTTTCTTTTCTCTTTTCATTTTTCACTGATTTACCTGTTAATAGTCCCAGGCTGTCCTTCTGCTTCTTATTTTATTCATGTTTCTTGCTTTCTTTTCCCTCACGTTCTTTTTCTTTTTTCTCCTTCCCTGTCTCTTCCGAATGATCGAATCATTGCGTACGTACCATTCCGAGTCTTCGGCCCTTCCAAGATCTGGAGGCAGTCGAAACCTGCGTGGGGTTGTTCGTAATTGTGTGGGGAGATGCGGCGGAATTCAAGGTAAAAAAAAAAGGAAAAGGAAAAGGAAAAGAAATCAGTCAAGGGGGTAGAGGAGGAGGAGGTGGTGGTGGTGCTTGAGATGGAATATCGGTGGAGAACAAGAACAACAAAGCGATCGAGAATGGAACGGCGTTAAAGAGCTAATAAGAGATAATGGTAGGAGGGGAAGATACCGCTATCTCAGGTGGAATTGAACATATTACTGGAAGATGAGGACATTCTTAACCTACAGAAGAAAAAAAAAGACGCTATTCCGGAGAGAAAGGACCGCCTCAGCCTCAGCTCGAGGGGAAAAGCAAAATCAATTGTAGCAACTGCACTCGTACCCGGTATGCAACTGCAACTATAAGCTACTAGTCCGTGAATGTCGAACAAGTTTCACTCGGCGTTGCTGAAGCTTTTAGCTGGGGTGGGCTTTTCTCACCTCACCTGTTCTGTTCGTCTTGCAGTACTTCCGCCTCCCGGTGGTCGTGCTATGCTTGGACCAAGCTGTGTGCTGTTATGCTGCGCCTATAAAGTATGTACTCGTATAGAGTGGATATAACTATGAAGTTGACGCTCGTTATAATGAATGACCCATTCTGCATCGGAGTAGTGGGTTCCGGGTCCGAGTTTACAGGGCGATATTGAATTGGGTAAGCAATTTTGACAAGGTCCGTACCCTTTGAGGATGGGATTTATAGAATTCCCTGGTATCCTTGTATCCTATCCTCATCACACCCGTTGATATTTGATGTCTTTGTATTACAGGACATGATAGAACTCCTATTATAACACAATTCTCTCTGTTAGGGAGCGCTGTATGCATGTTTTTCTTTATCGATAGAGAAAAAAAAGGCGAGGGAGGTCAAGGGAGTCAAGCAGACAAGCACTCTAATCGTATGGAGTGCATGAACCATAATCTACTTATCGATTGCCGCCAGGGAGCTTGGAGCCACTAGCTGGCTCGCTAGGGGCAGAGCCAGCCATAGCGCAGAAAAGGGTGTCTCAGTGCTCGTGCAATACCTTTTTTTGAACACATGAAATTCCGCCATAGTACACAAGTTAGACCACTAGGACACCATGAATACTCTCCTGGTGCAGTAGGGTACATCCTGGAGTACATCCTGGAGTACACTTACAGTACGTTTTATCTTTCCCACTCGGATGCAGTATCGCAGCAATTATTTGGACCACCCACATCCCACCCGAGTGCGTGCGTCCTCCACCAAGCGAACAATAGCCTTTAGCCAATCAGGACTCGATCCGTGCCCCGGACCGCAAAACCCCAAGAAACCAGAGAGACAGCAACGGCTCTTGCATACCGGTACACACACCCAGAGCCTGCGACGGCCACCACACAAGAATTTTTTATTTTTCTCCAATTTTCTCTTTCTTCGCAACACCACACACCACACATCTCTTCCCTCCCCCTGTTGCCTGCCACCCATCACCGGCACGCACCAGCACTCGACACCCTCCCTCCCGTGAGGCCAAGACAGCACAAGCACACGCACACGCACACACGCATCCACGCAAAGGCGAATTCAGAACCCTCCCACACTTCTAACACTCACACGGCTTCCTACTGTAGGAGGTCTACTACTGGTACCCTACTGTAACTCTAGGCCCCTACAGGTACAGTACTACAGACAGCTATATACATTCACTGGCTCTGCCCACTAACCTTGGCCCCCGATCCATTCGCTGAGCTAACAATTAGTAGTGTGCACTCTCTTACTCACCCATTATCCCACGTTTTACTATAGTACTCCTGCGCTCCTCCCCCTCCTGCGGCATAGCTCACTGCTATTTCCCCTTCCTCTTCTACTCTTTGCCCTGTGCTTGGCCTTTCCGGGCCTGTCGTGCAACAGAAAACCCTCGGCTCTCCTGCTCCAGCGCCCGCCTTTTCTGTCCCTACACAATTTGCTCTTCCTCCCACCTCTTTACCACAACCCATAATCCCACCATCCCATACAACCAGAAATCGACTAAACCACTCCCACTACCACAACCACCACACACACCACATAATCCTCCCCCCTGCCTGCCTTAGCTGTCTTTCCCCTTCAGCAGGAAGGGAAAAGGAAAAAAATTATTATTATTATTATTATTATTCAACCCCCAAATTATTCGACCCCCAAGAGGGGAGGGAAAATAAAATAAAATAAAATAAAACAAACTCCCCATTTTGTATTGGCTTCGGGAAATAATTTAAAAATAATTTATGCTACGCTCGGTCTCCGATCATCGCCCATCACCGTCTTTATCGTTTTGGTATCGATAGCACTATCTGCACCCAAGTTTATTATTACTATTAGGCACCCTTTTCGCTCACGCCTTTTCCTCTCTCTCTCTCTCTCTCTCTCTCCTCTTCTTCACTCACCTCGCTCGTTTAATATCTACCTCCATTCCCACCTCATTCTTTCACTCTCCTCCCACCTTCCAACTTCCTCTTCAACCCTACAAGAATCGAGAGCTCGACCAGGACAAAGTCATCCGGCTCTGTAATACTCAACTTCCGTCCCTCGCTCGTTGCTGCTTTCCGACTACCCTCATCCTCCTGCTCCTGCTCCTATCTGTTTAAATACCTCTTACCAATCCTCCCTTCCTCCTTGTCTACCCATCATCTTTTGTCTAGGACGATTTGTGTTCCTTCGGTGACGATCCTCAAACGCCTTTCTATATCTGAGATTTGCTTTCCAATCGGCCGGTCCCACGCTCGTTTCTCGCTTCCCAAACAGCAGCAAGCATGATGAACGCTCAGGCAATGGCACCACAGTCAGCGATGGTTGACCATCATCGCATGCCTAGAGATTTTCCATACTCACCAGGTTTCCTCCTACATTACGCACCACAGCTATCATCTTCCCGCACTGGATCCGGGGGTCTTTCTCTGTCTGGCTCCTTGCAATCCGATTCCAACTCTCTCCGTCTTCACCATCAACACCAGCAACACCAGCATCATCACCACCACCACCATCACCAGCAACAGCAACAGCAACAGCAGCAGCATCAACACCAGCACCAACACCAGCACCAACATCAGCAGCACCAGCACCAGCACCAGCTTCAACAGCAGCACCAGCAGCAGGACCACCAACTTGCGACTACATTAGCAAACCCGAGCCCCAAGCAGCAACAACTACCTTCCCCCACGTCTGAGATGGGCAATGCCTTCGAGGACACACCCGCTAGCCTAGAGGGGTTCCCCACTCAAGCGGAATTCGAGAACCTTCTGAACGAATACATTCTTTCACTCTCCCCTAAGAAGAGGGACAAAGCCCTCATCCCTCAAAAACGTTATGATAATATCCTAGCCGTCCTCCGTGATCCCAAGTGCACAACCATTGAATCTGCTCAATTTAGGTTCTGGGCCAAGAAGATGTTCCGCTTGGTGCCTGACGACGACAACGTTGGTGTTGTTTGTCATGAGGGCAAGCCGGTGGCCGTGAGAGAGCAGCTTTACCATGTGTTGACATCCTCTCATGGACAGGCACAACATGGTGGGCGTGATAAGACCTCAGCTCAAGTTCGCAAATACTTCTCCTGGTACGTTAGTGGAAAATCAAAAGCCCTCTCTTTTACTGTTGCGCAAGCAAGCATGTCAAGTTCCATGGTAAAATTCTTAAGAGCGGAGGTGCCTACTGCTCTCCTATGCCTTTCCTTTTAAAGAAAAAATAATAATAAGAGAAAGAAAAAACAAACATAAATGAACACAGTTCCTTTTCAAAGTTTCTCTTATTAAGCTTCCCTTCTCTCCATCTCGTCACATTTCCTCAGCAAAGAAGCCTAAATGCCACTCTGTAGTAATTCCAGGCTAACGTTTTGATTTCTCTCCACAATCAGGGTCCCCAAGGAGCTTATTGCCCGTTTCGTCCGAAATTGCCCTAGTTGCACCCTCCGTCGCAGTAGCCCTTTGGAATACGCGGTAGCAAACAATGCTCGCCAAGCAATTGACACTACCCCCACATACATCACCTCCCCCGCTAGTTCTTCTCACCGATCATCCATGAGCTCCATGAGTTCATCGATGGGCACCGTACCTTCTAGTCACCAGGTAGTGGCTCAGTTGGCCCTAGTGTCTTCTTCTGCACCCCCCTCAAACCTCGTTCCTGCCACCACAAACGCTCATACTTACCCTTACACCTTCTCTGAGATGCCTCTTGACCCGCGCATGTACGCAACCGGTCCTAGCGACCTATCCAACTGAGAAAGCGGGCAATGCTACTAGAGCCTTGCGGCACTCCACAGCGGGAGGGAGGGAGGTGGTAACAGCAGGTGGAAAGGGAGAGATAAACCAAAAAATTCTTTTTAAATACAAAAAATAGCGAATGGACTAATTGCTTCCAAATTTTTCATGGGATTACGCTTGTATGGATGTATGGAATCTTTTTACTGGGGTTATCCGGGGTCTATTGGTGCTTTTTTTCTTTCTATGAAATGGCTTGACAGTTCTTATTTTTGGGGCTTATATTATCTTGGTCCCCAACTTTTTCTTTTCTTTTTCCTTTTTTTCCTACTCGGGGGGGACAAAAAAATGCTTGGTACAGGGGGGAGGGAAGATTATCGGTGGTGGGGGGAGGGGCAGGTAGTGGTGGAGGTAGTTCAGAAAAATACTTTCTTGTCTTTACTTTTGTCGAGATGGGTTTCCCCTCACCAAGGTTTATTGTGATTTCATTTCATTTCCCTTTTGCATTCTTCTCCTTGTGTTGGGATTTCTTGTGCTTGGTCTTTCCTCGATTGCTACGGCTAGGGAGAAGGACTCGGGGTTACTAATACCGGGCTTTCGTGTAGTATTCGTTTTTATTCTCAAATTCCTTTTTCTCTCTCTATTCTTCAATCCTATTACCCTTTTTTATTTACTTTATCTTCTATCTCTTTATGTACATATATTCCTTGGGGCCCCCATGCGGCCGCCGAAATATGCTTTTTGGTCCTTTCGTGAATGTTTACAAGAGAAAAAGCGCCTACGTTGCCTTTTACTATTTGAAGAAATTGGATCTCGATGGATATATGTGAGCCTTTTTGCTGGTAGTGGGGGGTGGAGGGGAGGGTTTGACGAAGGGGTAGCTTGATCTTGAGGTAACTTCCCCCTCTGTTCCCTCCCTCCCTCGTAGAAGCTACGATAGGATGCGGATACCATACTAAGCTTTGATACAGCAAAGCTTTCTGTTTCAGCCTTACTAACTACCAGAATTGACCTCCTTGAGGACAGGCAATTCATGCCCACGCCATGCAAGCAAGTGACTGAAACAGTGAGTTGTTTCTTATCGGAAGCTTGAATAAAACAACACCTCCCTTTAGGTTGCTATAGCCTAACTGCCAATCTATCGCTTTTTCCCCTTCCACCACCAAGCTTAGGGGTGTCTGGATGGACCGTGAGATCCCGGCCGGCGGCGCCGAATGCGGTTGAAGGGAAAAAGAGTTAATATTTACTACTTTACTACACTAACATCTCTTTCCCATCCATCCTGGCAAACAGCAGCAACTCCGGCGATATACTTCGCACGTTCTGGGCCCCTGCCGAGCGTGCATGCCGGCTGGAGTGGGGTTGCATAATTTCAATTGAGGATGTACGAGTACTGAAGCTGTGGAGAGGAATACCTGCCTACATACTCGACCATTTAGTCCGCCGGCTTCGGACTTCTCCGGGGGAAATACACCGGTATATGCCCGCATATTTTGTTCTTTTTTAAGAATTTTTTTTTCTTCTGAAAAGGAAAAAAAAAGAACTCGTGGTGAAGCGGAAAAAGGTACGAGTTTTGATATGGACTGGACTAACTGGTTAGCTAGTTGGTTGAAAAATATTTAATTTTTATATTATTGGTTTCTTTTTGGATTTTTTTTACTTTTTCTTGGCGTGATGGAAACTGTGTGCCGGTACTGGTATGCAACTTACTAGTATGTACGAGTGCAGCATGGGCACCTGTAATACTGCTGGCACAGTTGGAGCAGGAGGGATGGCCCCGTTTTTTTGGAGATTTTTTTGGGGGGGGGTGAGGTGGAAGGGGAGCTGGAATAAGGTGAAGAAGGCAGAGGGAAGGGGGGTAAGTTGGATTTCTCATATGATATATTGGAGAGAAATGTGAGAGAAATGTGTATAAATCCCCCTCCCTCGTTCTTTTACTTGTTCACTTGTCGTTGTTGCTGCCGCTACTGCTGATAATTCCCCATTGCTATTACTGTGATGCTGCCGCGGGGGTAACGTTCTTTTCGATGCGTTCTCCGGAGGTTTGGTGGGGGAGATGGGAAGAAAAAACTTATGGGACCTTACATTTTTGCTCTTAACTTTATAATACACTTACTTTTTTTCTTTTCTTTTCTTTTTACCCTGCCTAGAGCTAAGCAAAGCTAAGCAAAGCTAGCAACAGCTCCTCCTCCTACTCCTCCACATCCTCAGTATGGGTAGAGTACGTTGCCCATCCACAACAACGACGGACAACCAAGCAGGAAAAGAAAAATTGAGAGAATGGGTCGGAAGCAGAAAGGAGGGTAGGATTCATTATCAGATAGGATAGGCCACGACCGGACGGAGGAAGCGGAGAAGGATCAACCTCAGACTCACGCCTTCACCCACATGAATTTGCAAACCTCCATGCGAACACCTCACTCACTCGCCTTACTTACTGCTCACTCATGAGCATCCACAATCCACACCTCCATCAACCTCACCTCACCACCTCACTCACTTGTCCACCCACGGTCCTACCTGTCTCTCGCCATCACGCCAACCTCGATAATTACCCTAACCTCCCCCCCTCCCACCTTCCACGAGTCAAGAGAGGGAAAAACAAAAAAAGCCGAATCCACATCAGCAAAAAATAAAATAAAAATGTCCCAAAGATAATCACAGCATCTGCACCCGATCGATCAAATCGCCAAATCGAACGAACGAGACGGGAGTACGAGCGAGCGAGCGGGTTTAACAACAGCGACAACGACAGCGACAGCTACCTAACCTAACCCAATATGACCTGACTAACTAGCAAAGCTAAGTCAACCCTTACCTTTCTCCTTCTCTTGCTTCCTTCTTTCCTTTACCTTATCCACACCCCACCCCTCTACTCGGACAATCCCGCGATTGGCTTACCCCCCTCTCCTCCGTTTTGGGCCTTCGCCTTCCTGAGGCGAGGCGTGAGTGAACGGGGTGAGCGAGTGAGTGAGGGAAGACGGGGATAAGGGAGGGAGGGGAGAGTATTAATGGGTAAGTACAGCGCGAACACATTCTCGTTTCGAATATCTCGGAGGAGCTGGGAGATGGTGAGGATGGTGGTGGGGGTAAGTGAGCCGCTTTGCCTTCCATCTACCTTCCTTCCAGCAGCAGTATCAGCAGCCGCAAACCCATCCATACATACGCGAGGCCGAACCGAACCCAAATAACCAAAAACGCGAAGGCCAGAAAAAACATAAATGGGGGAATTTTTATTTTTTTTGAAAAAAAACCGCGGAAGAAACCAACAAACACCCCCCCTTCCCTTTCCCCCTGGGCTGTGGGTAATTCCACCGAAATCGAGGAATTGATGTTGGATCATTGATTACCAGGAACTCGACCCCCCCCCCCAAAAAAAAACCACACTCTTTCTTCCTCCACAGAGTGTGGTGCGTGGGGGTTTTTAGTACAGCAGTAGCTAGTTACCCTGCCCTAGCCTACTTGGCCTACTACCACCATACCCTCAGAGAAGAAATTTTCGCGTGGGGGGTGAAACAATCCCCATATTGATTTATTCCTATCGTACCCTTCAGCAATGATGTGTCGGCAATAACCTTACTGTTGGGATACTCCAACCGTAGTAGGTTTCCGTTCGGATCTTAAGTTTGGTCGATATCTGGATTGTTTGTCGTGCTCTGCAGGCGTGCAGATATAGTTACGCCGCCAGGGTTAGGTTTATCCCTAGCCAAGCCGCGGGAGAGCTAGAATTGGAAAGCCGTTTTTTTTCTTATTTTTTTTTGCTGTCTGGGATGTGTGTGTGTTGCGCTTGTGTTGCGTGTTAGTCTAAATAGCGTGCGCGCCAAGATGTTTCATGCCGATTTACTAGGGTAAGGGTATATAGACTTAAGAAGAAGGAAAAAAAAGGAAGCTTGAACCCGTTTCCACCCGCTTTTTAATACGGTGATTTTTAGTTTTGTGGGTTAGTTTTAAGAGTCTTTTTGATGGTGGTTTGGTCGGCGTGGGGTTTGAGGGGAATGGATGGATAGATGAGTGAATGCTGTGGGTGGGTTCCTATCACTCCCGGTGGGAGACTATATTGGGGGGAGAAGGGGGAGGGGGGGGTTTCGCGATTTGGAGGTTATCTTGGTTTTTGGGATACTGGTGCACAGGCGTACTATAAACTAGTGGGTGTATAAGTGTGGATTGGTATTATAGATGGTAGATAGTGGATAGATAGGTAGATAGGTAGATAGGTAGATACTGTATAGTGCTAGTAGATAGGATAATTTGCTCTAGTAGTAGTTACGGTATAATGGTGATGTAAATATGGTAGCCAGCTGCGATATTAGATGCTTCAACTATGTGGTACTGTAAGGGGGTTACTCGAGCACATTAGTACCCTAGTCTTGAATTATGTAACTTGACTTGTTAACCTGGGGAGTATCGCTGAAAAAAAGGTGGAAAACATCGTTAACCCTTGCATCCATAGTATTATTATAGAGGTTTTGTGCAGTATCATACAGTTATGGGGTCATCGGAGGTGGGCTTCCAGTCATTATGATACTTTTAATTGGATTTCTTACTAATATTCACCGATTACTGGTACTGTACTGGTACTTACCTACCAACAGCGGTACAACTAACCCCCTCCTATGATAGGAAGAAAACTTCCCTTCCCTTCCCTTCCCTTCATTTTATTCCCTTCCCCATTCTTCCCTTCTTCTTCTTCTTCTTCCTCGATCACCACACACTCCTCCACTCCCTCACCCCCATTCATTGATTCATTCATTGATTCATCATTCATCATTCATCCTTAGGACATACCGGCGTAGTACTCGTACAAACAACCCGAATCCAGACCGCAAATCCACACACCCACTACCCACTACCCACTGCCCACTCCCACCACGCCTCCACCGATCGAATCGGGATCGAGACCAAAGATCGCTTGGCACATTTTTGTCCGTCCGTCTGTCCGTCTGCCTATTTGTCCATCCATCTGTCCATCCGTCCATCTGGTCCAGCGTGAGTGGCCTGACCGGTTAGGGTGCAGCACGAGTACCTCGCCTGGGGAAAAAAAAACAAAAGAAACGAAACGAAACGGAGCATGGGCAGGGCATTACATAATAATAACAGTAATAAAGAGAATAATAATAATAATAATAATTAAGCAAATAAATAAACGAGAAATTCTAACGATTGGTGAAATATTGGTAATTGTACCGAGCGCAAAATTCTAAACAAATTGATTAATTAAGCACGAGCGATATTTCGAGACTGATTTTCGTTCTATTATCACTGCGCTGTTACTATTACCGGTAATTATGCTTGTAAAATATCGCTCCCCCCCCCCCCCCCCCCCAACCAAAAACACAAAAAAAAAAAAAAAAAAAACAAAACAAAAAAAAAAAAAAAAAAACCGGCAACAAAAAAAAAAAAAAAAATAATATAAAAAATATTAAAA
>Ga0307509_10001776_pt1 | contig 35844 bp, 33 predicted proteins | sample 10_EM_MG_FD_202245 | JGI IMG/M metagenome (GOLD analysis project Ga0307509, IMG submission 202245) | Populus trichocarpa ectomycorrhiza microbial communities from riparian zone in the Pacific Northwest, United States - 10_EM | ecosystem: Host-associated > Plants > Roots > Unclassified | place...
ACTCTCTGTCAAAATTTGCCTCCCCCCCCCCCCCGCCCACACCAGATCACCTCGCCCGTTCGCCACTACCGTACCGGTATTACCGGTACAAGGTCCGGCAAGAAGTTATGGAACAGTTATTCCAGGTCAGCCAGCCAGACATACCCCTGTCTGTTCTGGTCAATGGGTTCCTATTCTTGTATACTACGTGTAAAGGTCAATTTACCTTACAGTATCAACCCCAATGCCCACTCCGGCAAGTCTCAAATAATTGAACCATGCGCTATCATACGGTCGTTCGAGTTGCCTCCTCTGGCAGGATCCGTTATTTTGTTGTTTCCTTTATGATACCAGCAGCCAGCCTCCCAGGCACCAGACACCCCTCACCCGGACAACTAAACCCAAATAAGAAACCTTCAAGTGTGGTTTTCTTGATTTGATTGGATGGACTGTAGCTACTGCGCTGAGCGCTGCTCGTTTCTACATAAAAAACTCACCAATCAGCATCTTTCCGGGTGAGGGTGTGCCCGGGAGGCTGTCTATCGTGTATCTTTCACACGGGCTGAACGACCCACCTTTGGCCGTGTTTTCGGCCCCTTTTCTAGAAGAGGAAATTTTAGACTACCGTACCTACTCGAGTAGGCACGCGATTCAAACGTTTGAGATTCCGAGAATCTGAGGTAATCCATTCTTGAAACAGCGGAAGCCAATAGAAGCTCTGCACAAGCCAATAAATTATTCATCAAAGTACAAGTACAGGTACTGCAGAACACTGAGAACAAGTTGCCGTGTTGAAATTTCAATATTGAGGCTTTACCTAATTCGGCGCTTTGGGCTTCGCTGCCGTTGGGTCCAGGATCGGGTCACAGCGGTCGGGTATCATACTGGTACGATACCAGTGCACCGTGCTATGAGCACCGCTGGGCGCTGAATCTTAATTCTCAACTCACCTTTGCCGTACGAGCACTAGTTCCCCATAACTAGCCGGAAATAACGCCGCGCATTTATTACGGTACGGCATTTCAGAAGTTCTGTTTCCCCGGGGTGGCGCGCCACGCCGGCTGGGTCATTGAGCTCACTACTAGTATATCTTGCTCGGAATCTCCGCTCAGGGGTCAGGAACCGTGCTTTACAAGTAGCGGGCTTCCCAGCCACGGGTCCTGGAATATCGTTACATCTTTAGGCCGGGATTGGGCAAAGAATGCAGAGAAGAATTCTACTATCATAGAACGGTCGGTTCCCTCTTGGGAAGGGATTGAGACTGCCGGCGAAGTTGGGGCGCATATGCCCGGAACCAGAGTTTGGTTGATTACGGTAGCTTGTTGCTTTGCTCGAGCTGGGGATACGGTGTTTGAACGCTTTGGTCACAGATACCTCGGGAGTGTGGTTCTAGGTCAGCATGGATAGTATCGTATTTTTTCTGGATGCGGCAAATGACTAAACTACATTCCAAAAAACGCGAAAAACTCCAATATCTGATACTTTTGACATGACACCTCCTTCCGTAACCCGTTCATGTATTCATTTTCCGTCTCCGTACAAACAACCTCGTGAGCCATGTAAACCGGAGCCTGAATCTACTTATCTGCTTCCTCCTAATATTGCTTCCAACCTCTTGGACATGGACTTGCACCTCGCTATATGCTGTACCGGCCTGTAAACCCCCCGCCTGGGGCTCAGGCTTATCCACCCTCTGTTTCTCCAATTCCCCCTGTAACTCTAGCAACCGAGCCTCCGCCTTAATACTCTCATTCTTCTTGTCGACCGATTCCTTTAGCATGGTAACTATGGCCCCATCCACGGGCGAGGGTGTGGTCCGCGCGGCCGCCATTAATGTCAAGCCGTTATTATTAGCAGTAGAAAGATCGATCCCTTCCACCGCTAGCAAAAGCTTAACACAAGCCCGCGCCCTCGTAGTGACCGCTACAAACAACGGTGTTTCTCCCCGGGGGTTTCTGGCGTTAACATCCGCCCTCCCATCCTGAATCAGTGCCTTCAGAATGTTCGGCCTCTGTCCCATCCTCGCGGCGATGTGCATCGGGGTGGCTCCGAGAGAGGATACCCTGGAGACATCGGTGCGCGGGTCAGCGAGCAGCAAGAGCATAGCTTCCAAGCGGCTTTCTCGGACAGCGCAGTGAAGTGGGGCCTGGCCACTGCTCAAGAAGTTTGGATCCGAGCGCCCGTCATCCAGGAGGAGCTTTATCAGCTTTCGATGCCCCATCTCGACGGCTTTGAACAGGACCGTGCTCGAATTGCTCCCCAGCAACTCGGTCTCATGGTCGATCTTGGGGCTCCGGAGGAGAAGCTCGGTAACATTGTACAAGCCCTGGGCCACGGCGCGGTGGAGTAACGTGGAGTGAGCCACGGGGTTCACGGACGGCGTAGGATCCTGCGCGCTAACATCTACCCTTTCGTCCTCGAGAAGCAGCCGCATGACATCCACACGTCCGGCCAAGGCTGCGAACATGAACGGTGTCTTCCCCTTTCGGCATCGCATATTAACCCTAACCCCCTCCTCTTTCAGCAGGATCTCAACGACGTCTACACGCCCCGCCCTCGCCGCGATCGCGAGTGGGGTGCGGCCCCGGAGGTCGGTGCTGTCTGCCTCGATCCCGCACCGTAGAAACACCTTTATGGCATCCGCGCTGCATACTGTCCCAATCGCGTAGTTTAGGAACGGAGCCCTACCCCTGGCAAAGTAGTGAGCACCGATCCGTACCAGTTCTGCTACTGTGGTGGTGTCTTCACGCGCCGCCGCGTGGAAGAGCGCTTTCCGCGCGTAGGCTAGCGAGCGGAACTGGCGGAGGCAGTCGAATTGCGCGGTTCGGAGCAGTTGCGCCAGGCGTCGGTTCGCGCGGAGGAAGTGGAAGATCTCGCTGTGCGTTAGGTAGCGGGTTATATGGAAAAGGAGCTCGTTTGGGAGGTCGAGTAGGAGCGTCATGGCGAATTGTGGTTGTGGCAGAGTGCGCTTAGTGCTGAGCCGGTTTGATTAGATTGGATTTCGGCGTACCGTAGGTATTATATAGTCAATCCGTCGAATTGTTCGAGTGTTGGGCGAGTCTATCGGTATGGTACTTTTGGGGTGTGGTCATTCTTGGTGGGGCTAAATGACTCACCACCCACCTTATCCCTCACTGCCAAGAAGATGAGGCTCGTTGTTGATCTTCATCGTCTATCAACACTATCTTCTGTAATACCAGTAGGACATTGTAAATTTCCACTGCCCCGTTAGTGTTTAAGGCAGCAGTTGAAATTAACTCTTTGCTAACCAAGATTTCTCGGATTTGTAAACTTCAGAGATTCACTGGGAATACTGAGGTAGGAGGGTCAAGCCCCCCCAGCCACCTGTGTCTCAAACGGAACCAGCACGAAATTTTCAATGTCTTGTCGATCTGGGAAATACTCAGTCACATTTGGTGTATGTCTTTTGGCCATGAAGAACTCTCTGCAAGTGTGTTTCCTGGGGTATGGGGAAGAATTTTAGCAGAGGAAACAGGGTGGTTGATCCATCCTGCGAAGAAACTGGCTCTTGCTGTGAATATGATGGAGGGACCGCCGTTGGAAAGTGGAATAGGCTGAGTGGTCTTGGGGGAAGCTGAGCAGACCTCCCCTCCTTAGAAGATTGTGAGAGCCTTGTTAGCAGTTCTCCCTCGATCTGAGCTTTGGATGCAGGATTCGCTGTGCCTTCGCATTTTTCCCTCGCAGGCTCGGCCCACAACCTGCAAGGCTAAATTGGTTCGTTGACGCTAATAATTGAGCCTAGCAGTGAGAAATAATAGCACAGCACAGAACCACACTCCCGACCAATCCCGAGAGAGCCTCAATTCCCGTGATCATTAACTAGTATTATTAGGGTTAGGGCTATTAAAGTTGAGCGCCGAAGAGTTAAAGAGGGCGAGAAGAAGCGATTAAGATTGATATGATACTCTTTTTCCTACATTTAGCTTGGAGGTAATGGCTCCACCACCTAAACCCTCAGAGAAGCGGTTGCGTCACAAACCGCTCTGACGTGAAGTCCTGACTCACAAAACAACCCTTCGCATATGACCCTGAATCTCTAAGTGCAGCTCCGGACTCTCGTCAAACATCAAGCGTACTCTCTCGCCATGCTCGCCTAGCTGGATTGATATAAGTGAATTTCTCTATTGGCACTGGGTGCACACCTAGCCATCCGCCAGACCCCCTCCCGGCCCGACTACCACCCCGGCACGGCAGCCTACCACCGGCTCGATTGCTCCGATCGCATTTCCCGGAGCAGGTTTACTTTGACTCTAGGGTCTCATGACATTTGGCTTATCAGTAGTTGGAATTGTGCAATTCCTTTTTTATAATGGTGCAATTCCTCTATCTCCGCCCAAGTTCATGGAGATATTGGCTTTGCTTGCTCATATCAGTAGTCAGAGCCCGATGTGAGCAATTGAAGTCAATGGGAATTCATGTGATACTAAAGCGACATACTGATTTTCACTGAGATTACCGGACACCGCCTTTGGACCTCTCTATCTCGGTGTTTGTCCCAATACAAGTAAGCAAACATGAGCTACAACTTCGGTAGCCGGACTTAGTTTGAATAGTGGTAGCGTCCCTGTCTGATAATGTAGACTTGATGGAGTTAGTTATGGGAGTGGAACCGTGGTTTTATCATAACCCATAAAATCAAACCTGCCAAAATATCCGGAGGCCCTTTCGCCAGTGTGTCCACATCCCCCCACCTTCTAGGATAGAGAACACCCCCGATACTCCGACCCCAACCCTGCGTAGAATGTTTCGCTTAGCTCGTGCCAACGGAGAGATGTTGGCAGGGTCTGCTGAGTCTTTGTTGGGAGCATTACTTCAATGTGACAGAAGTATGGCCGGCGGAGAGTAGTAGATCATTGGAACTCTATATAGATGCCTCTCACCGGTATAGGTGCTGCAGCCTCGAGCATAAGCAGCAATATAACGGACATAGGATATTGATCTTTTCTTACCACCGATTTATACCTCCCTATAGTTCTCATACCCTGCTGGTCCCTTTAACCCCTCACCTTTTCACACTTTTTCTCCAACAGCTTCGGGGAGCACATTTACGAGTGACCATCCATGATAAGGATGTTAATTTGACTTACAGCTTGAGACGAGCTAACCTAGTGGTCACGACAAGCTTGCTCATTGCGAAGCTACTAATTCGGTATACCATGGGTACTCGAGCAACCAGAAGGTAAATGCCCAAGGACGTTCGAATTACTGATCTCGGTTCCGGCGGGGGGAAGACAAGCAAACGAAGCCCTTGGTTGGGATAGAGAAAAAGGGATATACACGGCGACTTACCAGGAGGAGAAACTACAAGGCCCTAGTATATTGGAATTCCCTTCTAGTTTTCAGGGTGATTGTTTGTGGGGGGGGGGTCTCCGGGATTAACCTGCAGGACACCTCTCGCAGTTATTCACCCAAGCTGAGAGAAATTTGTTTATGCATGCACTCTTGGTTAAAAGTGGCATGGGGATATGGTTTAGTGGTATAATACCTCTTTAGCATAGAGGTGGTCCGGCGTTCGATTCGCCGTATCTCCATTCTATTCTCTTTTTTATATCGCAGGGTAGCTGTCTGGGTGCGAATCTGGTTGGTGTTGGAAGAGTAGTTGATTAGCAAAAACTAGGGGACTGTTCTTGCGTGCTCGCTCGTTCGTTGCGCAGAGAATGGTTTTATAGATACTAGCTGGTTGGTAGATCGAGAATACGTTTGATAAGGATGAAGCACTGAGCGATCTTTAAGGGAACTCACTGGGCCTATTCTAGCGCAGTCTCATTACCCAAACTTTTGATACTCGATATCCGGTGCGGTGCCGTAGGGGATCGTATACTCCCTGACCAAGGCCTCCCGTAAAGGAAGCCTACCCTCTCCGGAAATCTGCACTCTTGGGGAATCAGCCAAATATTCACTGTTTAAGGCATGAGAGGGGCTGGCCAATGAAGTACCGACGGCACGAATGAGTGACTGTTACTGGGGGGTGGAAATGCATGTGTACGTGTAGGTGCGAGGGGAGTCTCCGGGCTTTCATGACGAAAGACTGTGGGGGAAGAACTTTGACTTCTTTATATATGGCGAAAGGCGAGCCCTTTGGAGAGAGGGCCTGGCGGCCACCGTGGGAACTTGAGATGCTAGGGAAGGGGATATAATGTAAGAGTTTACGGAGGACACGTAGTCTCTGGGAATACTCGTATCTTATCCAGTGCGGAAAAGTGATATGGGAAGTGGGATTGGGAGAGTCTATACATGAAACCGGAAGAAAAGAGAGGTTGTTGAGAATGAATACTCTTGCAAATGCTATCAAATTTAAGTATGAGGAGGTTATAGAGGGGGGGGGGAAGGGTTTGCTGCTGTAGATAGTTTATCACAGTTGGCTTCAACGTAGTACTGGAGATATTATTTCCGTTGTGATTATTCTCATGGAGTAGAATTAATAGTTGTCAAGGGCATCCTATGCCGGTGGGGAGATGGAGCCCAAGTTTGCGACTGTGCCCCTGGCTTAAAGATTAGTATGTTAGAAGGGAAAGGGGTAAATTTGTGTAGAAAAGTCGGAGGTAAACTGAATATCATCTGGCTGGTAGCTTTGCCGGGTAGGTTCTTAAGGGGCTAGTCTATTAAAGCAGATATAACCTCTGGATATATCATAGTTAAGTAGTTTTTGAATACTTTTGGTACTAGTGAGGCCTCTTGCTACTCTAGCTCCGGGCTTACCCTGCCCGGCTTAGGAGTACTGACTTTTGATTTTGCAGAGGAACCGCCGTCCGCAGAAGCTGGGCTGCTTGTTCCAAGACCGTGCTCTTATATGCATGCATTTCCATGCAACCTATCCTTAGGATATTCATAGCTTTGATACCTTGCGTAAGTACTGCACTCTCCTATGTACTGTTGCAAGATTGGTGAATCGGTCAAGTTGCTACTTCCATTAACTGAGAATGGTAGGAACCGGGAGTAGGTCGCTTGAATGACGATGTAAAAGGACCAGTGTGCGTTCCTAAATGAGAGATTTGGACGGGGAAATCCTCATGGGCTCGGAATACCCTATTCTCGTGTTGGGTAGCTACCTCAAGCCTAAAATGAGACAACTTCTGCTTGTTCCGGAGATGGGAGTGTTCGGACTACGACGCAGGTACTGCGTAGAGAGGTTCTGGTGCTTATGGTCTGGCTGATTCTTTCCGTGTGTTCTCGAGCTGCCTTAAGGCACTTTAGTTCGATCGTTAGTTATAGCGATATAAGTTAAATTCGAACAATCCAACAACAGCATTCAAAAGTTTGATGTTGTCTTCACCGATACTCTGCTGGCATGTTTTAGCTTAAGAATAGTTTTATTCAAGAACCCAAGCCCATACTGAAACTTTGGAAGCCTTTGTCGATAAAAAGCTGTTGTAGGCCTCAGTGCCAGGAACTTCCGGCAGTGCTCGGATGCGAGAGGCTTGGAGGTGTTGATGCATGAGGATAGGGGAAAGTGGAACCAGCACGGATGGAGGGGAGCCCAATAGACCACATGGAAGCTATGGAGGTGATTGGGGGAACATGCTTGGGCATTCTGGTGTTATCGATGAAAAGTTCTGGGGAGCGGGAGCCTTTAGTATAAACTTCTTTTGTTTTAGGGGATCGCAGAGGGTCTTTATACTACCTTCTTTTGTTTATTGTCAGAATGTTGTGGAAATCAGAGATTCCTGTGGTGAACGGGAGATGGTCCCGGGACCGGTTATGCTTTGTTGTATTTGCTTCTGTCTTTGCCGGATGCGTTTTCTTACCAGAGAACGAAGTTACAGGCAACCACGATTATTATTCTCTTATACAGGACCATTTCACCTTTTTCCGTTGCGCACACCTCAGAACATGAGGAGGAGAGAGGAGGTTAAATGGCGAACAGATGCCCGCCCACCAGAGCATGTGCTTCATTCGCACCACAGTTCCTCCTCCAGGATGGTTTACTAGGCCATTCTTTAAGTATTCGGAAATGGGAAATTTAGGTGATCTGATTATGATATAACCAACGCCTCTACAGGTGCCTAATTTTGTGGAAAGAGCCGTAACCAACTTCTTCAGTTAGGTAACCCACGTTTCGGTTACTTTAAAGATCGCCAAGTATACTTGACCGCTCAAGCGCGAGTACAAGTATCCCGAACTAGAATCGGTTCGAAAATGCACAGCACAAAAGCACAGTGATAGTGCCAAATAAAACATGCTCAGCTGACCTGCTAAATATGATACCTCAAAATGTCTCGGGGTCTACTATATCTACGAGCCCTGCGGCCTTAGGGCTCAGAGACAAAAGCCCCTGAGAAGGATTAGCCTTTTCCTGGTGCAGGGCAAGATTAGCCTACTGGATGTGTTGGATCTCATCAGCTGGTATTCCCCAACTCTCTGAACCCATCGAGCTAAACCTATCGTAGACAGACAGGCTGGCCTTCCGCCCAGAATCTGATATCGGTAGTGGACTCCAAAAGATTTTGCAACTTCCGTAAATGGCCAGAGTATTAGCACCTATCGGAGTGCACCGCACTGTACGATTGTAGCTTACCTTGCTCCAACTTCCAAGATATCAGTGTTACCTTGGGGTAAATCCTCTGGAATGCCTAAGCCTGCCAAGTTTATCGGCTGTGTCTGCATTGATTGTGTCCGCTGGCGCTTCCCGATGCTTATGGAAGCGGAAGTCTGCCTTGTGAGCTGTGGGGCTTTCATTGGGCTGCGAAATATAGTAGCTATTAGACTGAAGTGTTGTTTAGTTGATAGCGGCGTGCTTCAAGCCATGTTCGAACCCCAGAACCCCTAGAGAATATATTGACGGTTAATAAATTCCGATATGAGGTTGGAGGTTTGCCGGGGAGCCAGCGGGCCACTCATATGACGGTAGGCCTACCCATAGGTCGGCAAACATGTTTCGTTGGGATTGGGAATTTACGGGTATATGAAAGTCGATTGCATTAGACGGAGCTGTTGTGAAAATTGCGAGCGGGACAAGATTCTTGGAGACTACCGGTATATTGGGGAAAATACAAGCCTCCACAGGATAATGTGGCTGGGTGGCGTACAAAGTGTCACCAGAGTGTGGGAATGAAAAGTCGGTTGATATGACGGGGCTGTTTTATATCCGCCCTCCGACCCTCGCTTCAACACGGTTGCACCTGCAAAGATGCCCTAGACCTCCGACTTTCCCCCTTTACCAAGGCGGTAGTCACCGCCCTGAATTCTCGCCTCCCAAGCCTGGGCAGAGCAACACGGCCTACCATAGCGATCGGGATATCCTCATTTTCGAAGAAGAGGCTGGAGGAGAATGGCTGATGGAAGGTTAAGAGAGGCGAGTACTTCTTGTATCATCACCGTCCAGTACCCGAACCTGGCCGTGAGCATCAGCTTTCGGGATTTCTTATTTTCAAGATCTCTCTCTCACCAATATCCTCCTCCGACATACCGGTACTAATGTTCTGGTCAGCAGCGTTCTCATAGTGGCCTTGGTGCATGTGCGCTTTATGAGCTGGAGTTGAACCTTGTGCCATGTCGTTCGATTTGCCTCCTACGGATGCGCCCCTTCTCCAGAGAAGGAAATTTTGCACCACCTTGTGCGGTTTTGTTGCTTGGGATTCTACGGCACTTATGTCAGGAGTGGGGTACTAATAATCCTTTCGTGATGCACGGTGTGCCTTACACGAGGCTAACCCATTTAACACTTCCCGATATTAAAAGCTCACATGGCGTTTGCGACAATCAACACGGTGTTGATAAGAGACCTGTCGACTTCGAGCCTGGATTACGAGAGGGGGAGTGGGGCGTTGTATCACAGAGCAGGGGACGTGTTAGGGGGGCGACGCGTTGAGATGCGTCACGAACACCTTATCATTTGAGCAAACCGGGCAGATAACCCTGACCCAAGTGCGGCTGAACCGTGTTTGACTTTCCATGAAGCCTGATCAATTCAAGCTCTGGGTGCACAACGACACGTTTCAAGGTCTCACTGTAGCTCGGATAGCTCAAACCCGAACAGAGGCGCAGCTCAAAAAAAGAGTTGAACCTGACTTAGACTGAGGATAACTTTACTGAAAGTTGTTCAAATCTATCAAGTGACTCACTAGAAATATCAGGACAGGTATCTGCAGCTGTCTTTATATACAGCTATGGGATCAGTAGCAAAGTAGGGGCTGGTCTAGCCGTTATGTCTAAGTTAACGTCGTACCTCCGGTCTCTGTATGGTGCCCAAGGGCCAACAGGTAGATGTCTAATTACTGGCCTGGATGCCTCCGGGAAGACCGCACTTCTCTACCGGATGAAATTGGGCGAGAAGGTGGTAACTATTCCTACCATCGGATTCAATTGTACGAGAGAACCGCTTCAATTCCTATGTATACCATGTGCTAATACTTCGCAGGTGAGGATGTGCCCCGGGGGAAGGATACCATCACTTTCTGGGACATCGGAGGCTGTGGCAAAATAAGACCTCTTATTCGCCATTACATGACTCCCGGTCACTCAGTACTTTTCCTCGTTAATACCAGCGAATGTATCCGAGATACAGGAAGATACAATGACACTATTGATGAACTCACAGCTCAAGTGACGGAATCGGTGCAAGTCGGTGTCGTTTTTATCCTCGTGGCCTTTTCCAAGCAGGACTTGTTAACCGAAGCTCAGCACTCTCAGGAAGCAGATGTTAAGCGGCGCGTTAAGGAGACTATGGATGCTCTTCTCCCCATGGGTGCTGCTAAAGGCCTGTTTTCGGTCATGAGTGCTGGCTTCAGCGCTGATCAAGATAAAGGGGTGGACGAACTGTTGGATGCGCTGATAGCAGGTGTTAAACGGAATAATGTTAATCCCGCTGCTCTTCCCGAGCCTGGACGCCCTGCGGAGCCTGTTCACAGACCTGCCCCGGAGCATGTGGACGATCCTTATGTCGGCTTCGCGCCGGAGAGGTTCTTTGAGATGATGGAGTCTGCAAGCTTGCCTGTATGGGATCATCGAGCCCATGTACGAGGCGGGTTCTATGTGCTTATAAAAGGTCTTGGATCCGGCTTAGGTCTATGGGACGCCGTAGGGGATTTTCTGAATATCCTCGATAAGATGTTGGTTACAGATGCTGCGAGGGCTCAGGTTGAAGGGACGGAAAGGAAATTTAGAAACACGGTTCACAGGTAGGACTCGAACCTGATATCCACAGACCACTGGGCTAATTCCAAACGCAGAACCATGACTACATTCTATCTCCACAGCATATACCTATCCATACTCAAGTTCATGGAGCTCCGCAATCCTCCCCGAATCCCCGAGCACACCGATTTTGAGGCTTTCATCCAAGTAAATACCCACTTCTTGAGCTCGTCCCTATGGGCAGCCTACTACTCCCGTGACCTCATGTTCTCCCCACCTGCCAAAGAATCCTGGCGTCTCCCAGACCTCAAACCACTACCGACCTACTTCCGTCCGAGCCGCCAAACGCCTCTTTTTCTCTCTTCGCAAATCTCCTCGGACCCGAACAGGCATTACAAAATCTTCGCTTTTCTGACCTTAAAGAGAACAAAAACCACCAAATCCCGCCGCGGAAAAGTGATCGCCGATGCCCTTGAAGCCCTCAACCGCCACATCATCCGTCAGAGGGTCCGAGATCTCACTGTCGGGCCCTACTCTGCGACGAAAGCTTACTTTTACATACAAATATTCCACGCGGCCATCGAGGGCTTGGGGACAAATATCGACATTACTCGTCTCTCGTACGACACTTTCACCCTCGCATTCCCGGATCTTGCGCAGGGGAGCATTTGGCGGGAATATTACAAAGAGAAGGTATGGGAGAGCATTCAAGCCCGGGCCGAGTTCGTCCCTCCGGGGGTCAAACCACTACCGAATATTATCCCCCTCGCGGACGTCACGGCAACAGCGGCAAGAGAGGTACGCAACAAGGCTATTGGGAAAGTGCCTGCGGATGACACGGAGCTTATGCTGGCCGAACATTGGGCTCTCTCCGACATGCAAGACCCGAGCTTGATGCTGCGCTCTCACGGGGGAATGATATGGTGGTATTTCTCAGCACTATGGACCGTCATACGTTCTCAGCCTTCCCCACAAATCTCCCCTTCCCCATCTCTTAACACATCCGCACCTACCTCCCCCTCCTCCCTCGGCGCCGCCGCAAGACTCCTCGTAAAAGACGAACTCCTAAAAGACGATTCACCCCGAGGCGTCACAGAGAAAACATTCTGGGCGCAGATCATGCTCCAGCGAATGGTCGGGTTCAAAATCACGGCCGGGGATAGTCTGTGGGATAGGAATACCTGCCTGGCCGACGTGAGGAGGTTCCTGGCGGAGAATCGGGGAATCGCGGACGAGGATTTGTGGATGGAGTATTACTCTGCCGAGAACTGGCGGAGCGCGGATGCCGCGGCGATGTTCTTGCCGCCAGATTTGAAAGATTTGAGAGGGGTTGTTTCGGGTGGTGGTGGTGGGAATGGCAGTGCTGGGGAGTGATGAGGCAGGGATGTATGTAACAAAATACCCATCGTTCTCCTTTATCCAAGGCGTGTTAGTCGTGTAGCCGGGGGTTGGCTATGTTCAGAGCGCCCTCCGGGGACTTGTCTAGCCTAGCCTAGCCCACCTTGACTAAGCTATCAATCCTAAGCTCGACACGAGGTTGAGTAGTATAATAGGCCATAGTGGTGTGGCAGTGCGCTCTCGGGTCTTCCCCCATATTCGAGTGATATCTCGTGTTGATCCAAATCATAGTCGTGTAAAATAATGCTCCAGCCCCATACATAGCCTCCAGTTTCCATACTCACAACCTTATTTCTGTGGGGTTATGCATACCAAGTTCGGACAGGTGTTTCTGATAGTGTACACCTTTCTCACCCGGAATCTAACACTCTCACACCACATCAGCCTTGTGTAACACCTATTCTCGTGGAAAAATACCCATGCCGGTAACTCAACTTATAGTGATTGGGGTCGCACGCTATCATGTGCGCATATACGCACCTGAAAAATCCTTTTACACGAGCTCATGTCAAGATATTAGGTGTTCGATTAGGGGTCAACAGAGGGCACTGTTGGGCAAGGGAGGGTGGGGGGTTATGCACTGCGCCGGTGGTTGGGAGTTTAGGATGTGTTGGGTTAGGCTGGGTCAGGCGCTATCATAGCGATCGTTGGCACCAGCACTGATATTGTGATGTCAACAAAAGGGAGAGTCGGAAGATGTATTTTCATCTTGGGTATTGCGTCCCCCTGCACCCCAACGCATCTTGCTACCTACACTCCATAATCAGACTTCAATCTCCACGTCTCCAACCAGTTCCACATCAACCTCCTTCTCAACAACCTCACCATCCCTCTTCCCATCCTTCTTACCAAGCACCTTTACCGCCTCAATCTTAACGCTGGCACCGTCCTTACCCTTAAACCCGAACTTCCCCTTAATGCTCAACCTCCCACCCTTGTACTCCATCATGACGTCGATGACGGCCTCCTGCTGGGTGCTGACTCCGTCATCAATGTACAAGCTTCCGCCCGCCTCGCCGCGCTCGTCCAATGCGATTACGATTGTGAATGGTCGAGTGCGGAGCTCGGTGGTGGTGTATGCACTGGAGGAACGGAAGGGCAGGATGTTCCCGCCGATAATGTGCAATGGGATCTCGTCGAAGGGGATGTCTGCGAGTGTTATGTTCTTGCCCTCGCCTTTGATCTTCTTGCCGGTGTGAAAGTCGTAGAGGGTGTCCTTTGGTAGGTAGACTTCTACACTCGTGCTGTTCTCCTCGATGACTGGGGAGACAAGGAGCGCGTTCCCGTAGATGAACTGGGTGTCGATTGGGTAGGTGTTTGTGTCTTTGGGGTATTTGAAGAAGAGGGGGTTGAGGAGCGGGGCCCCGTCGGTGGATTGGTGGTGCATGGCGGTATAGATGTAGTCTAGTAGGCGGTAACGGATGTCGATTGACTTACGCGCCGAGGAGGCGACGAGTGGCCAGCGGTAGAATTCTTGAGAGATGGAGGTGTCACCGTTGTGATTGCGGAAGAAGGGGTTGAAGGCTCCGAGAGAGGCCCAGCGTGCGCAGAGGGTTTCTGTGGTATTGCCACCGAAGCCGCAGACGTCGGAGCCGACTATGGGGATTTGGTAAATGCTAGCGAAGCCAAGCATACCGGCAATGGACCAACGACTAGAGATTATTAGCTAAATCCGGTGGAAAGGTGGGAGAGGGGGGCGTGCTATTGATCCCATCGGGATAGGTTGTCTCCGAGCCACTTTCCGACACGCCGACCGGCACCAGCGAAAGTGCTGCGGGTGATGATCAAGGGCCTCAATCCGGGGCGGCGGGCAAGCATAGCTTCGTAGGTAATATAGCACATCACTAGAAATAATTAGTGTCTGTGGTATCAGAGTTGTGCCTAAAGAATTTACTAGTTCCGTAGAGGTTGTGGGTGTCATATTCAGAAAGGCCTCCATAGTGCATAATGTCGGTGTGGGCAGTGCGGTCGCTCAGTCCCAGTGGTGCATCGTTGGCAATGGCGTACAAAGGAGAGATGAGATCAATAGAGCCACCCTTCTGCCTCTTACGTACCCTGCGCTCGGTGCTATGAACAGATGCAGTAGCTTTCCCAGTGCCGGGGAATCCAGGAATAGCTCTAGGAGGTCCGCGGACAGGGGGGCGCTGAGGGGGCATTTTCTGCTCGATAGCGTCGGCTTCGGGGTCGTTGCATGGGTAGTTGCAGAAATTAGCGGGCTCGTTCATGTCAATCCAGACACCGTCAATGTCGACACCAGAATCAGCGGAGAAGAATTTGGCAAACTCGCCATCCCAGAATGGGCCAATGTTTGGATGAAACCAATCGGGGAATGCAGTCACACCAGGCCTGGCGAATGTCAACTTTGATTTCTGACAAGGGGTTGAATCAATGGCTTACCACACGACACCCCTATGAATAGAACCATCGGCCTCCTTGAGCCAAATGCCATCCTCCTTACCGCGGTTGAAAGTCGGGTAGTCTTGGTAAGCGATGGCAGGGTCAACCATGAGAATGTAGTGCTGGCCATGCTCGTGGAGGTAGTCGACAATCTCACGGACTTTGTCAAGAGGGAATCGCTCAGGGTCAAGAGTGAAGATCCAGCGGTTGTACATGTAATCGATATCAGTCCACATAGTCTCCAAGGGAATCTCGGCAATTGAGTGGTTTGCAATAACCTGTTTTCCCTGGTGAGCTGTAGTCATAATCGAGCACTCGGCAATATATTACCTCAGCAATGTCAATCCAATCTCTGTAACCATAGCGGCACTGGTGGAAACCTAACCCCCAGTAAGGTATCATAGCGGGGAGTCCAGCCACTTCAGCATACTGCTTCGCAACAGCAACTGGCTCGGGGCCAGCAAAGAAGTAGAGATCCAAAATACCTCCGATGACGTTATACTCTAGGCTTGATTGGCCATTTACGGTCTCAAGCTTGATGTCCATACCATTAGAGTTTAAAAGGAGGGCACCATGGGTACCGGACTCGCGGTGATCAAAGTAGATGGGGTGGTTTCCGTACAAATTGCTCTTCTGCGGGATACCATAGGAGTCTCTAGACCAGAGAGTACGTGTATGATTAACATTGGGGAGTCTAAAGGAGTCGGTATGTTCTCCGAGACCGTAGATGTTAGGATCGGTGGGTAATGAGGTCTTCAGGCGCAAGTACTGGCTCTCAAAGACGAGCGTATCCCCGGTGGTGTCGAACAGCTTCTCGCCGGTGGAGCGCCGGGTAATGGTGAAGCCGAAGGGCGAAGTGGCGTAGGTAAAGATGATGTCGGACGATTTAGCTGAGCCAGTAGCTTCGCCGTTTGGGCGGGGGAATGCTTCTTCCGGAATTTGATATCGCTTCTCTTCAGGATCAGTTATCTTGACGTGAATACGAGACTCTACGAGAAGCTATTAGTCGAATGCATGCCTGATATAGAGAGATAAATTCATACTTGAGTCGTATGTCACTTGCAGCTTCAAGGTTTCCAGATCTCTGCCGTAAATGTTACATGCAGTTCCAGCGAGTTGCAATTCCGCCGTGAGACCGCTGCCGGTTTCCTTGACGTAAGTTGCCTTGTAACCCGGGCACGAATTGACATCGGGAACGCGAGGACGAATGACTACTGTGGCTGAGGATAGGCCAATGAACAGTAATATCGCTGCCTTGCGAGTGAGGGTCGCCATGCTGCGGTGGGCAAAAAGAGGGACGGAAATCACCACAATCGACTCGGTCTGTTTGCGGGAGGGATGGAGTGGATGGGGGCGAAGAGCTACGGATTGTGGGGGGTTAGGCTCTCGTAGGAGGCCTAAGAGAGAGAGGCTAGGAACTAGGAGGTTAGGGGTTAGGAGAGTGGATCAGGCGAGAGGGACCCTTAGTTTCCTTCTAGCCGTTTGAAGCAGAAGTCCCGGGTGGTATCTAATTGTCGTAGTGAGAAACAGTGTATTATGAGGGGACAACACTGGGTCTGAAAAATACAAACATTACGCTTCCCGCTCGTCCGTCCCATTCGTCATCGCCTAGTGCGTCATCCCCGCATGTGGCACTGCAGCTCTCTCGTCTCGTGTTATCACTCGAATTTAGTGAACCTATTACCCCTGTCGCTCTCGGGTGGTTTCTCTAGACCTGCATTCCCATTCAGATCACGTGGATTGTAGGGCGTGGCAGAAAGTGATGGGTTCTGTAGTGGTGCCTGCCCATCTCGGCTGCTAGTGGAGTGGCTGGGCACAAGCCACTGAGATTCATAACGCCCACCAGCTGTGGCGCTAGATTCCCAATCTCTGTGGAAAACTGTGGAAAGTTGGCAGGATCTTGGGGAAGTTTCGCTTTCTTGAATTTTCCTTTCCTTTTCCCTTCAATCTATCTCTACTACCTGTATCTGTATTCAATATCTTGATTAAATTGAGCTGCTGATCGTGGTGTGATGTCAAATATCTATTGCACGCGCACCCAGTCCATCCATCAGCCAGCCAAGATATCTGTCCGCACTCTGCACTCCAGGTGGGGGAGAGCAGAGGCCCGCTCAATTGAATTACAATACCGACACCTGATTAAAACCTGCCAACATTTTCCCACGTGGCTATTCGGAAGATAAAATGTGATATAGAATCGGATATCGTACCGAATGGGAAAGTGTGTGCACACCACACAGTAGCTCACAACTCCCTTCTCAAATTTCCCCTCTCTAAGATAACCCTAGAGACAGGAGTATATAATATGAAACATGATAAGATCCTGCTTACCGTCCCATGTATCACCACACATGGCTTCTTTTGTCCATGCGTGCTCCCGTTCCTTTGCTAGCTCCCGCGATGACATCAGAAAAGAACGCCTTCTGCAATAGTACCTTGACAAAGAAATATGGTGTAACTCCGCTTGCCATGCTATCCGTTTGGTTCACTGGTGTTCAGTACTGCAGATATCTGCGTCCGGCAGATCCATGAACGGAGCCATTGCCGAAGCCCTAGAAGAAACAAGGAAAATTCTACCTAGAGCAGGTCGGGCGCATCAACTGGTTCCCGACATGGAAGTTCTCGTGATTGGAGACTTGTACTTGAAGGGGGATTTTCGTTCTTTCATACACTGACTCCTCTTGAACATACTGTCCAATTATATCCTGTGTCTGAGAACTCCAACACCACGAATCACTGAACTTTGCTTCTGTCTCCAAATAGTGACAACACAAACTATCACTCGCTTTGGCAAATTCTAGTGGCATCTCACTGCAGCAGATCGAAGGCCGACACAACTCTCCATTCACTTGAAATCACCAGAGCGTGCCCTTCCGGGAAAAGCGTCGAAAACAGCCACCTTCCTAACCTAGCTACAAGAACGCAGAACAGTGCCACAACCGCAACCACATCAGACATGAAATCCGTGGAACCGCGAGCTCGCGAGAACCACGGGACATCATAGCTCATGTGAGCGTATCATGTATCCAATAGCTTTATCATCATTTGTGGTTCTGCCTGGCTTGGTGTGGGGAAACTGTATACCGGAAGTGAGCGATCTTTATCCAGGGGGGATGCAGGGAGGTTTGTAAAGAATTTCGAGAAGCACCAACGATCCAGGCTGTACTTGAGAGATATTTTGGATTGCGGGAGTTTATTTCATGCGGAGTCCTAGGGGCTTTGTGAAGGAGCTTGACATGGTTTGAAGATAGAGCACAGAGCTCGGAACCTCATGCATTATCCGCGCTCCCTACGACAGCTTCCCCACAACCTAAAATCTCCAAAGAGCTTAGTGGATCTTTCCTAGATGGGATCAACATGAAGCCCCTCCCCCCTCCTCCGCCGGGATTAGATGTACTCAGGTATGGTAGAAAAGGGCGGAAAACTTTGGGTGGCGAGACAAGGATGAGGAGCGCTGATAGATTAGGAACAGTGGAAAAGTGGGGGTGTTGCAGGATTCCATCAATCTTTGGGCTGTTGCACTAAGTAACTGTCCATGCATCCATTTATTTTATCGAGTTGTATAAGGCAATAATGAGGCTAAAGGAGGAGAGGGGATAGGGTGTTTTGAGTAGCCCTTCTAAGAGACACAATATATTTCACTGCCTACAAGTGCTACCAATTTTGTCATGATTTGAATTATGGGTGGTATGATACTTGCAAGATACCTCCTAACTATTTAACCTGGATTTCAGATGTCCGCGAAGATAATAATTTTTCTACTTATACAACCTATCTCGTCACTACAACCTATGATCTTGCTGATCTGTTTTTCCGCCCTTTTCTACCATACCCTAGTACAATACAGTAGGATCGGAGGAGTAAATCGGACTGCTAAGGCTAATCCACGCGGTAACCAGATCGGATATGGATGCTATCACGTATAAGCGAGCCCATGGGAGTTGCATGGTTGCACAATCCATTGAGAGTTTGTTAGGATGGAGGCAGTGTGTATCGGCATCGATATAGATGGTGACTCGGGGGAGCTGTAAGTTGAGCTTGAGTTTTGAGGCGGGGGATGGGGCGTCAGGAAGGTCATATCCCAAACCTGGATCCTCAGGCATTCTGGAATGATGGAGAGGATGCCAGTGACGAAGCTTTGCAACCAGGTGCTTGTACCCCATTTTCTGCTTCTGCGATAACCAATATCCAACTAGAATCTAAACGGAGGAGACCAGTTGTCAGCGCACTCTTTCCTTGCTTCTGCAAAATAATAACTCTTTATTCATTGCCCAAGCCTCATGGCAAGCAAAGATCAACTCATCAGAAATTATGTTTTTATCTAACGTACTAGCTGACATAGCTGTCTGCAGTACGCCTGATTCACTTCCGGATCAGAAACGTCAAGCTAGTCATCAATTGAGGATTTGCTTGCCGGGGTGCCTACCAAACTCCAAGAGCGGGGGATGTGGAGTGTCTGGAAATTGGAATGGAAATCGCAAACCTTATGTCTACTAATTACTATTAGGAACATTGCTTTAGAGAAGAAGCCGCTGCCCCTCTCCGGTCCGCCTAAAAATTGCCTAAAGGGATGAAAAACCTAGCGAGCAGGATGTTAGCTGGTACTTCAAGAGCCCCTCAGTTCCACATAAAAATCCTTGCCTCCATAAACCGGGAGCAGAGGCCAACTCACCAGAAACCCGTGTTCCCCCAATGTCCGTTTCCAAATAATAGAAACCTGCGCTCCGTTCGATTCAGTTTAATCGGGGCCGGAGTCAACTAAGTTCATGATCTGGAGGCTCGTGGAGTGGTTTAGGATACAAACCACGAACCTTGCCATCAACCTCTTTAGATTTTTGCTGAGTTTAATAAGGAGTACAACTGGTTTAAAAGGGCTAGAAAGCTAAGTATTAGTAGTGCCCCTATTGATAATATCCGGGGTGGATGTTAGAGGATTGGGTGAGAGCGGGGGTGTGAATAAGAGGGTGGAAGATCGATGCAGTTCAAGTCTGTATGCAAAGAGGCGTTAGTCTTAGTGGAGAAGAGAGAACCCCCCTGCTGGGAGGTACTGCTTAGAACAGGGGATGATGAGCATGTGGGTGTTGGACGAGTTGGAAGAAAGAGAGGTGACGGAAATGGTATGATAACTTATACAGACGCCTAGCCTACAGAATAACACAAGGAAACCGAGGGTAAAAGGGTTATAGACGGAAACCCGGAGACAAACCTGAGGCTAAGGGTATAGAGAATAAACATGGAAAACTCGGATTGGGCACTCTATTGCACCTTGATCAAGCACAACTCCAAGTGGAAGGATGTGATCCTGAAACTAAAGAAGGAAAAGAACTGCGATGTTACACTACGCAAACGCTTTAGGCTACATTATATTCCTAAGCAATAAACCCTTATAACTGTTGGTGATCGATTGGGAAACGAAGGCTTTAAGTCCAGAGTTAATCACTCGGAAAGGTTTCACAGCTCCCCTTTGGACAAACGCAGCAGCGGCTTCCGGCATGACTGCAGGGCTCAATGCCTGGGCGCCACGGCCGGTAATCCCAGATAGGCCATTGTAAGTATGATAATGACATTGTTATGATAATAACGAATACCAAAAAGACCGATCGGGACAGCACATATCTCAGACACATACCGGGGTGCAGGTGCACATAAGAAATTAGGATCAAACAAAAGCAGGATAAAACGGATAGTAGAAAGTGCTAAAATAGCTAGATGAGCCAACCTGAATAATTAGGTACAGCGGGAGCCGAATCGCGCGGATAAGGGGAAGTTGCAAATATATTCGAGCTGCTGAAACAGCAAACACATGGCCTAGTACCACATACTGAGAGCTCTCGAAATGTATCAAAAACCACACCACTCGCCAGTATGCAGCTATAGCTCTGAAAACTGGAGTCAACCTTAAATGGAGTCTAATCCAATCCTTCTAAACGCACCAGTGCAATGCCATCCAAACAGCAATACGAGCAGTCACTACAAATAATCCTGCCGGTAGCCTCTCCACTCCTGGAGTGATATCCTCGCCACAACCCAGAGCGAAGCGACCACCGGGGCTTGATCCTAGATTTATCTTAAAACCCGTATTTTTTGGGGGGCAGTTGTTCAGAAGGTAATGTGGTTAGATTACCTCAAAGGTGTTCAATTCTATTCACCAATTGAGAAGCTGCGTAATGAACCCGACCAACCAAGAAACTATGCCATATGACGGGAAAAGGCCCAAACACGACAAGGAAATAAGAAATATCATAAAAGAATATCTTCCCACAGGAAGTTAAGAAATTGGTTAAAATGTCTACTTAGGATAGAGGCCAGCAAATTCGATTGGGTCCAATGCTCCATGCTTCCTCCGATGGCCTAGATGAGCGCTATTTTTGTTTGTGGCTGCCTTGCTCCTCATCTTTGACTATCTCATCATGATAGGGCGGAATCGTGTTATAGAAGAGACCGTTGACACAAGCGGCTGCAATTCCCGCTGACCAGGTGATCCAATGGCCCCTAAAGGTCTGGGTGGCGGCGACGAGGCCAAGGCACCTGGAGGGGTTCATCGCTGCGAGAGACATCAATAAGCTTCATCCTCTGCAGCTGCAGGGGTCTGCGTTTACTCACAAGCACCAGTATACCCTTGCCTCATGATACCAGTTATGAACTCTGTTATACCAACAACCAAGCCAATGAGTATGGGCCCCAGGGCGGGGCCGAAAATATCCCTTTGACGGGGGTCGAGGCCAACCCCGAAAGCGATAAATAGCACCGTACAGCAAGCCGAAAATTCAATCACCCATGCCTGACCGTCAGTTATCCCTGCGTTTGGTGCCCAGTAGCACCCTGGGACCACTGCCTGAGATCACGAAAGTTAGGGAGAGACAAATCGAGGGTGAGAGTGATTAACCTACCCCGACTGTAGCGGCTTCACCCAGCCCAGCTCGCAGCAAAAAGCCACCGGCGACTGCACCGAGACACTGCATGAAAACATAGACTATCGCTCGAGGTAGGGCAGCGAGCTTGGCGGTGAAAGTCGCGATGGTGATCATTGAATTAATGTGACCTCCAGAAGCAGGAGCGGCAGCGTGAATGAACAGCGGTAAAGTAAGCAATATCGAGAGCCCTCCTACTGCTGCCATAGTAATTGGGGAGTAGTTGGCTCTAAAAAGAGAGAAAAAGTGAGTAGGTAATTTAGCACTCCGTCGCCGTGAGGATGGTTACCCATATTTAGCCAAGGAAATTCCGGCAGCACCTGAAACGAGGGTATTGAATAATGTCGCTGCAAAGCCGTGTATTAACAAACGCAATTCTTGAACCTTATAGTAGGATCTAGCAGAGCCTTCAGAAAAAAAACATACCCCAGAACTCGATGAGACCAGACTTCCAAATATCTTTTTTCCCTAACCCCCTCAGATCTAACAACTCTTTCCACGTCCCCTCCGTCGTTGCATCAGGTACGTCCCTCTTGATCTGGTCGAACAAAGGATCCTCCCTCGAAATCGTGAACCGCTGATTCCCTCCGATTCTACCGGCGAAGGCCGACGACAATCTGTAGTCTGTGCGAATATCTCGGGGGTTGGTGAATAGATCATTGTAAAGGTTTGGGTGAAGGGATTGTTCCTGTGAATCTCTTCGATATGCCATTTTGGTGGGCCTTGGTGATGATTATGGTGGGGAGTTGGGTGATTATTACGCGCAAGCAGCCTACGGGATAGCCTTTCTTTTATTTATTTGGCTCAAGAGAGGGAGGGAGGAAAAGCGGAGCCCTGCAGGGCAGCTACCGGTGGGTGCGGGAGGTCATGACAGCGTTGGATGGAGATGACTAAAAAAAAAAGAAAAAAACCCTTGTGCGACCAGATTAAGGCAGGGTTAGAGCGAGACACCCTGAAAGCGTTCGCACCCTACTATTTGTCACTATGGGATAATACCTGTCAAGGATGGGAAAGGGGAAGTGAATGCTGTACTAGCACTCGTATGTGGGGATCCGAGTTCTTGTTGCCGAAGTGAGACAAGCGTGCAGATTACGAGAACCCACACTCCAAATTTCTCGCAAAACTCTCCGCGGCAATTGCCAATCAACCTGGGTAGGCTCAACTAGCGGTCTTTAGGAAATAAATAAAGAAAAGTAGAAAGTATATCGGCCCCTAAATATAAGGCTGGTAGGAACCACTCAAGGTCCTACATAGTCCGCCGATTAGGGCCTCAATTCCTTGGAATGATATGATCGATTACACCCTGACGGAGAACCCTACATCGAACCAAGGAGCGGCCCCGGTGTATAAGCAATAGTATAGAGAGCAACTAGAGGAAGCTTCAAGCCTTATATCTATTCCCGACTACTACTAATTAGTGTACGTATAATCTATATACTAATTATTATAACGTGCTGTTGAGCATGGCTACGAGCAAAACAAAAATCTCCTCAGCCACACCCCCAGGCTACACTACCAGACAAACCGTTGCTATTATACTCTCTTCCATAAATCTTGTGAAAGCGATACTACCAATAATACAATGCCTTAGGCTCGCTGACCTAGGTGAGTAGAGCTCAGCATGTTTGGCTGTTAGGAATCAAATGCCCATTACTGGGGGTAATTGCTATCACCGAAGCTTAGGAGTAAATAGGGACTCGCAAAGCTCTCAAGTGTGATACCCATTCCACTCCGCATGCCGGGTAATTTCCTTTCATTATTTTTTCTCGAATTTTTTATCCCCCTGATCCCCTAATTGCCTGGCACACTTCGTCCGTACGTTTTATACAAGTACTACCGGTTCACAGGAGTACAGTACAGAGTAATACCGGTACACTCGGATAGGCTAGTCGGTGAGCACTTCCAGTGGATGGTCGTTTCTGATCTGCTGCTAAGCCGATTGATTTTAGACTAGGAGAAATTCCACCGACCTTCTACGTTTTTTCATTTGCGGGAGGGGTAACTACGGCAATTTGACCGGTACGGGTACTACCGTATTTGTGCTGCACTTCGCTTAGTAGCTTGAGGGGCCTTTTTTTTATATTAGGAGGTCGCTGGTCTTTGAGCTATCGTGGCTAAAACTGGCAAGTTCTAACTGCCTCCGGTCTAACGTACTCCAGGCGCCAACCAGGATCATTTCCGGAGTGTATTTTTTTTGCTCATGGCTACGGAAGGGGGGTCGAGTGCCATCCGACGATAATCATCCGTTAAAAAGGTTTCACATTGTCGCGCGGTACATAATGCTGGTGGATTTCTTTTCTCCGTCACCACGAAATATTCATTTCATGGGATCGTTTATCCTCACTTGAGCATTACTCCTCGCAAGTCGTAAGTCCTAAGTGTGGTACCAGAAGTACCATTTCTAGGTTAGAGCAATTAATAATAGTTAGAAGCGGTTAGTCTAGAACATAGTTACTTGCACTAGTAAAAGTACCCCGAGAGATGTTATCACATACAAGACAGGTTCATTTTGCTAGTTATTCTAGATTAACAGTAACTTTCCGGCGGGATTGTACTCGGGTGCTTGCCTTAGGCAATACGCACCCGGAAACTGGGGCTGTGAATCGGTACTCAGGCGCAAGCAACAGGTGCTCGAGCAAGATGTATCTGAGCACAGGAATTAGGCAATGATATGGCTAATTATCTGTACCCATCTGAATCCCGTACCGCATTAGCGCTGTACACGTGTAAGCCTCAATTGTGACTGGGTCCGTAAAGTTCTCATACACCACCTTGCACCTCAGGGGGCCACCTATAATATTAAGAGCAAGGTAATAGTTTTCGGAGATGCATCTAAGGGCATCGCAAACCGTTATCATAATTCGTCTTACCGAATAAGATGGTGGGCTCGGGAAACCTTGTCCTGTCCTGCGTCAGTAGTATCATAGCTAGAAAGGTATGGGAGCTTTGCGGGGCACTGCTTTTGCTAACCAGGCTCTGGAGCTTGTTTTTTTAGCCCAGGCAGCTATGTCAACCGCTAGCCTCCCGCCGACTCCTGATTCACATGTCATCTCCATCACCTGTATGTGCATCCTTGAGGGCCCGCCAATAGCAATATACCTCTCGATAAGTCAGTTGGGCACTAAATTATGAAAACAGGTCCGTGGATACAAGTAGTGGTAAAAGCAAACTGTCGAAGCTGCTGGCCCCTGGTCCTGCTTATAGAGAAACATTATCAGTAGGAAGAGGCTCCCAAGTACAGTACCCCCCACTTTTGCCCTCCGCCAAGTATGATCATGAGAGATCACCCAGGTTTCCTAATTTGTGCTTATTTCATTCGAATACCCTACCCGTTCCGAAATCCGCCCGATCGATGGCCACCCCACGTGTAGGCAAGGACTTATTGTCCCATACTGGAGTATTTTGCGACTTTCAAGTTACAAGAAAGAAGCATCCGAACATCTGCAGAACCGAATATAGGGTTAATGTGCTCAGAGTACCGATTGATATGGGCTCACAGTCACAGGAACACACAGATGGGTGGCCATATATTTTTCTGATCCCTGTGTTTGGATACTTCTTGCCTCCTGTCTGCATTGCCTGGGACAAGTAGAGGGTTAAGCCGGGACAGGGGAGTTCCGGGAGACCAATCTAATTAGAGAATCGTAGCGAACTTTGAGAAAATAAAACCAAGATGTAGCATATTCTTGAGAGGGGGTGGATATACCCAGATGGTGGGATTAACCGTGCGGAGTGCGGAACTTTGGTTGGAGTGAAACAAGTACTGCGCTTGAATATTCGAGATATGGGACGCCCTCCTGGCGCTCTGGTGGAGGTGTGTAGCGTCTAGCCTTGGTTGGATCCGGTACCACTGAACCATTCACCAACGGTTTGACGTCCCACCGGGGACCCACCTTGAGGTATCTTGTGCGGTACTTGCGCAAGAGTACTAGTACATCTCATGCGAGGAAGGAAGGATGGGGTGTTGGCCAAGGTCGGGCGCAATCCCGGGGGAGAAGTGGCAACTAAAACGCGGAGCGAGAACTTTGTTTTATGGGCGCGACCCTGACAGTCGCACCACGTTTTCCCGGCTAGATCAACCGGATACTTCGCCGAACCCTAGAAGTTCTTTAGCAAACCATATCCCGGGTAATCATCGCTCCGATAAACAAAGCCTATTGGATAGCGGCCCTCCGATTCGGGTACAAAAGAATACGCATGACGCCAGAAGGAGAGGGAACTCGGGGTTGGTGAGAATGTGGATGCGTTTTCCTTTCATTCATTTTGCTTGTTTATCTCATTTGGTAGTATTCGAATATGGGAAATGCTTGTAGTGCTAGCTACGCTTCGAGCGGGGAGGGTGCTGTGACTGGGTAACTCTTTTTGTGATAGTACAGCCAACACACCTGAACTAGCAAAAAGTTTAATGCAGTAAGGAGTGAAGAATGAAAGATTCTGGAAGTCGACGAGCTACAATAAGCGGTAGTGAAAACTCTCTTGGTTCAAGTTAAATAAGGCAATAAGAGAACCTGATCAAGTCTCAATTTTAAACTAACCTGGAACTGGCTATTACCTATTCGGGTTTATAACCAGGCAGTACGGAGGTGTACCTCCGTATATTCTCTTCCATCTGTGCTAATATCGACTAGGGTCGTAATTACGCGACCGTAGGGTAAGCACTATAACCATGTTGCCACGCCTGCATCCGACAGGACTAGGAAGTTAATCGGTAGTGAATCAGTTTATCTGTGAATCTTCACACGAATCCGGATGGCGGGGGGGGGGGGGTCCGGGCAAAGTAGAACCTCCCAACTCACCTCAGAGACAGGCAAATCTGAAATGATGTACTATCAGAAATATCTCCTGCCCTTCTAGATCTGATTTTAGTATTGTGCCTCAATTGAGATCTCCGTATTTCTACTTTCTCGGCACGTCCCACCGACCTACCGTACTGTACTTCCGGGCTTACCGACTACCTAGTCTACAGTAATGTTACCTCAATTCAACACTGTATGAGTAAGTTTGGGCTTTCATGATCAAGTGGCAATGGTAGTGTAAGCGCTGTGCAGAATCCTCTCTTTCTAATCTAACTCGCTCCTTTCTCATATCCATCCCCCTACTAGTAAACCGCCGGCCAAGATATGAACCCGCAGAGCGGGCCACTACGAACACCTACATTTACCCCTGCAAGGAAACTGCAGATTCTCTTGGCTAGCATCACAATTCTTCTTTCATCTTTCATTAGTCAGAGATACCGGTAAATGATATCAGTTAGGTCTAGTGCTGACAGCATCTCCTTGTTGACGTATGGGGGGGACCTGTGCCCAGCATGAGGCTCTGAGGTTGGGACAGGCAGTCGGGGGTCTTGACTTATATATTTTAAAGCCAAGGCTTTAGAAGATCTGTGGCTTTCTTTACTTATTATAAGACATATAGTGGATTTTCCTGGGCTTTTGGAGAGTCCTGCTTCTATAGTCTGTTTTGGGACCACGACTGACTTTCCTTTAAGGGTCACAGTGCGATGGTTCCTATTTATATATTAGTTTTTTTTAGGGCGATGGAGACGTGACGTTTTTAAAACCAACTGCTATCGCATACTACCGAACTTCTAAGGCTTGGGCAATCTCCAGCCGTATGCAATAGCACTCCGTTTTACAAACGTCACGGCATTGCGAGTATTAGCTATTGTCTGAAGTTTGTGCGCCCAGGCATCTGTAGTAATTAACAAAGAGTTGCTTACTAACCCACGTCTCAGAAGCCCAGAAGATGCTTGTGTCGCAACATCGGGAACAGGGCTTATCGTCACGTAATCATTCCTCCCCTCGATACATCATATTATGATACCTAAGTAGAGAGCATGATAGGACGATGTCGAATATATTATGCAAGTAGAGCATACCCTGTTTGCTTACTAAGACTGAATTTTTTCTTCGAGTACCGGTAGAGACTCGGCATTGTCCTGCCAGGATCCTTACAGTGAAAACAGCTGGACCTCATGCGGAGACGTCCAGAATTCCCCCCCGGGGGAGAAAAACACGGCCAAAAACCGGCTCTCATCCCTCCACTGAGTCAAACGGAAAAAAAACAGAGTCCCGACCTTACTCTGAGAATCAGGTCGTTTCATTCAATTTCCACCCGGCATTGTCAAGGGTACATCTGCCAGCCGATATTTTTCTGGAGTCCTGACCAAATATTCGGCCCACGGAGGCAGTCTATTCTTGGCAAGGGCGAGTGAGTGCGGCACACAGAGCAAATCATTGCGGTCAACCTCATCAAAGTCATCTTGGGTTGAGACACGGGGTAGCAGGGCAACGATCCAGTGATGATCCTAGCCGAAACAGCACAATATCTCTCTAATCCTGCGGCTACCTCTTTATATGGCGTGGTTTTATGGCGCATATGCGCTAGAATTGCTACTCAGGGCAGGCTCCTAGCGCTATTCTAGCTCCTCCGATACCGGTAGGTGATGCTTGTACCCTGTTGCCCATGGGAATAGTTCTTAAGCGTGGAGTTGGAGATATATCAAGAGTATATGGAAGCGAACGGATGCGTGGTTGGCGGGTTGCTATTATCGAGGTTTTGCACTGGCTGCACGCACCCTATAGGAGAGAATTGTAACCGGAGTGCAAGATGGGGGAAAAGTGGGGTTTTGCGGGTGTCGCCGAACGTACTTATCATAGATTTCTTGGCGAGCATGATTACTCTCTACTCTACTAGTACTACTAATAGTGACTGACGAAAACCTCTAGAGACCATAGCAACCGCCCCAGAAACAGCATACCAAAAATGGCCTCTCAAAATAGATGCCTAGGCTCTGCGCCCTCTAAGTCTGACAATAGAAAATGGTCAACACATCTGCTCAGTGAATTTGTTGTATTGAGATTCATGGTTTAGGAATGTCTATAGTGCTTATGACAGGAGTAGGGGTAAGAGAACAGTAATGTCGGGTTGGATAGGGAAGCAGATAGTCGCAGATTGTTCTGTGTATTTGAGTCGGGTTTCGGTTACGATATTGAAATCCTCCGATCACAGCCACTGCGTGCGAACCCCGCGCTTCCGGTCTGCACTCCGGCAACCCTAATCCACCTTGTTGCCGTGGCAACTGGAGTGCGTTCGGCGGTGCAAAACCTCGATATTAGTTGTCTGGGGGGCGGCCTATTTCTACAAATAAGGTAATTGTAAGGTCACATCACTCTGTTTGACATCCTTTCCAGCACTAATAAGGTACACCCTGCTGCCTGATTAGCTTGCGGATATATTGGGGTGAGGCTGTGCTGTATCATGGAATGCGGTCAGTACGGGTATCGGCACGGTCCCGCAATCGGGGGAGACAGTACAAAATAGTCTTCAACCAGTACCCCGGTTTCCCGACCCAACGCCGACTCTCTTCCTCTGCAAAACAGAAACCCGTTATAACGTGGACCGGTACGCTATGAAAAGTACGGGTACTCGTACTACGGTAGTAAGGATATTTCTAGTGGATCTCGCGTTGTGATATGAGTGGGGCTCCCAACATCCTGGGCTGACCAGCAGGAGTCCACACGCATCCTTCATCTATCATCATTGGAATATGCCGTACGTTATTCTTAGTATGATAGAGTGCCGATCTTCCCGAGCGCGACTCGATTCTATGTTTTCCGTAGTCTTCGTTTTTCCCCTGCCCAGCTGCACCCCAATTCCTTCCTTCCCTTCCCTCCTTTCAACCTCTTTCCCGGACCCTCCCATACCGTACTCCTTCGTCAATCGAAATTTGCGTTACTGAAACCAATCCTCTGGTACCATAAAGAGGAAAAGAAAAGAAAAGAAGAGCTCCTACTCCAGCAATGAGGGATCGCCGCTGGGGCACCACTCCCCTTCTGCTCCTGCGCATATCGCAGCTCTTGCTAGGAGTGATTGTGCTAGGAATAGCCGCGTATTTCGTACCCAGATACACTGGATGGTATCCACCTTCTCCCCTCACACCTTGCCAGTCTAAACAATATTTAACCGCGAAAGTAGGTACATAACTTTCACCCTTGTGCTCGGCTTCGTCTCTCTAGTCTGGGCGGCCGTAGTACTGGGTCTCTTCTTCACAAACCGTCTCTCCCCGCCCCTCGTGATGTTCGTGGACGTGCCTCTAGCAGTAGCCTACATTCTCTCGGTCGCAACGGTTGCGGCCAACTGGTCCTATGCCATCGGCCACTCCTGCTTCGCCTCGAAAGGCCTCGTGTATTCGGACTGCGCTACACTGAAGGGCGTATTCGGTATTCTGATCATACAGATGTTGACGTTTCACGGAGCGATTATCTGGGATGCCATAGTCATGTCCCAGAATCCCAATAGGCGTAGGGATGTTAGAGCAGTTGCGCGGAATGCCGTGCCCGGGATGGCGAAACCTGCGGTGGCGGCGGCCGGCGGTGGCAATCTTGGACAATTCCAGCTGGATGGTACCCCAATTTATCCGGCTGAGCTCGCATCGCCAGCCGCTCAGTACAATTTTTACATGCTAGTGCCACAGCAGGGCGTTATGATGCATCAAAACCAGGACCCTGAGCAGCAGCAGCACCAGCAGTACCAGCAGAATCGAGGGCCGCCGCAGGAGCTGAGTGGAGCGTCTTAGAAGTGTCTCCTTTTGTTATATCTTATGACTTTATTCATGAAATGGATTGGGTTTGGTTATGTCCGCCATGTATTTTGCTTTCACCGGTTGGGTTCTCAACTTGTACGGTTATCTTATTTCCGAGATTCGCGATAATCCAGCCGCTTGTCTGTTTACTTGCTTGCTTGGTTGGTTGGTTGGTTGGTTGGTTGGTTCTCAGGTGTTTGTCCGTGTTGTACAGCGTGATGGGTTCTGTTTTCTCAAAAGCTGTCGAATTAGCCTAGCCTGAATACCATGTTACTGTAAGAGTTCTGAAGGGTGGGCCAGGCTGGGTGCCGGTAGTCCAAGACTCTTGAAAAGTAGGGAAGAACACCGAAAACCAGGGAGGAATGGGAAATGGATCAGAGGAAGAACACACCAGATCTTAGGAGGCAACTCCAACGTCCCAGCAAAGTTCGAATCACGGTGTTTGGGTTCTCGCGGCAAGAAGTTATGAGACAGTTATTTGATGTCAACCCGCCAAATAAATATTCTCAGTTCTGGGCAATAGATTCCTGCCCTTGTACCACAAGACCATATCCGTACTGACGGATTCCTCTTCTTCCTTCTAGAATCCTAGGAGTTGCAGTTTGCCTGGAAGTTTTAACATCGGTGTCGGCCGCAGGAACAGGTCAAAATTCCCTCTGATAGGAGGGCGAAATAATTGAGAAAACTGTCCACCTAAGCCCCGACTTAAGCCAAAAGAAAAACCAGAGTGTACCTGACATTAACAGCGAAGGGAATTCCAACCTCCTGGGGCGTGGTTTAATCCTTCAAGCTCATAGGGCGCTATGCACCGGACTCTATCCAGATCCCTGCCGTAGATGTTACATGCAGTTTCAGCGAGTTGCAATTCCGCCGTGAGACCGCTGCCGGTTTCCTTGACGTAGGTCGCCTTGTGACCGGGTACGAATTGACATCGGGAACACGAGGACGAATGACTACTGTAGCTAAGGATAGGCCAATGAACAGTAATATCGCTGCCCTGCGAGTGAGGGTCGCCATGCTGCGGTGGGAAAGAGGGACGGAAATCCCTACAATCGACTCAATATTTTTGCGGGAGGGATGGAGAAGATGGAGGGGGAAGAGCTACGGATTGTGGGGGCTTGGACTCTGGTAGGAGGCCCAAGAGAAGGGCTAGGAGCCAGGGGGTTAGGAGAGTTTTCGGGGCGAGGGAGATAGGTGTATAGATAGATAGATAGGTAGGTAGGTATCATAGGTATGAGATTGTGCTTTGACCAAATTAACTGCATACCAAGCATAATTTACCTGGAAATCTTCGGTCATGACAAGTGCACTCCTCCACTAGCCCCGCCACCATCACGACAACAACGACAACAAAAAAAGTAAATGCATAGTCGAAATTAATATTTGGTATACCATCCATCAGTATTAACGCCAAGTCAATCGGGACCTGTCTACCGGCAATACCATACCGGTATCGTACCAAAAGAGGAAAGGGGAAAGAAAGACCCTAATCTATCCCTCTAAATCACTAGGAGATGGAACCTTACAGTGAGGTGATTTCTGTGGCCTCTTGTTCCCCCCCGATACGCGTAGTGATAGGATAGAGCTCTGCTATTGCTGGCTATCCCTTCCGCAGGCCGCCCAAAGATATTCTTTCCTGCTAATCTCGTGTGGCGCACTGTTTGGGTGTTGGATATTTGGCGGCGGCAACGCTAATCCTACCGTGAGGGCCTTCGAATTCTGAATATCTTATGGAATATGTGATGGAAGTGGTAGGATCGCTTAGACGGGTAAACGGGAGGAGATATGGAGGCGCGGGTGGCCTATTGGAGGTTTCTAGCTAATGACTGCTCAAGAAGACAAAGTTCCTATCATACATGTATAATATAACCCTATACATCGGTTCATGCCACACTATGTCAACACAAGTCAACACTTGTGTACTCTAGGGTATGAGTGCTCGTTGACATCTGGGCTTGTCGGTGTTTCTCATATGATACTACAAACTTCTATCACTGGGATTATTATGCTGTCGGTGTCTTCTCCGCAGTTTTTTGTTTCCGTGTGATGCAGAAAAGTTGGCCGTTGGGCTGGTGGAACTAATGAGTGACATGAAAAGCTGTCCGCTAGCACCACATTCCATGTTCACCAATACAGTGGGGTAGCTAACAGGTACTAGCCAAGCTTAATATCGTATTATCCATTAGTCTATCTTGTGGTGGCAATCCGTCCCTTACCATAGGCATAGCGCGGCCTTGGTGAAGTCGCTTACAATAGCCCCGGGAATCCTTGCGCTATTGTACCCTACCTTCCCTCTATCTAAAAAAAAAACACCTTATTGACGGTTTATCTCACTCACGGGATGGGGGGATAAAAGGGGAGGGTAAGACAATGCGGAGGGAAAAGAAAAAGGCACGGCCAGAATTCACAGTCTGAGAATATTAAGTACAATAGGACCGGGCAAACTATTCCCCGGACCTTTTAATAACAATAGAGATATGTGCCCCCACGCCATTGTTTCCAACGACCCGTCCGTCTTCCTTGGAGGCAGGGCGGGGCGGACTATAAGCCACCGTAAGTCATTTTTCAGATGAGCTGACGCCCCTCCTCCGGCAGCCGAAGGCACGGATAGACTGTGGGCCCTGGGGTCCAATACTCGGCAAGCTAGCTGTGGCGATTATCCTCCGGGCTCCGCACCCCCCCTCCCCGATGTCCTTTAGATTGTGCCACTAAAATGTACTTCTCACGGTGGTTCACCACTTTATTTACCCATCGCTAGTAAACCCATCCAACTCTTGCCCCCCACATCGGTGGGTGCTTCACCATCCTACAGAGTTGGGGGTATTACTACTATCCCAGTAATGCTGCCTTGGATTGCTAAATGCGCCTAAACTTGTCATTGATATGGCAGAAGATAAACCCCCAAGACTCCTGCCCGGGCGGTTCATTCTATCTGTTTGACCAGAATTCTGAGTAGAGATAGGCAAGGCCTAAATCATGAAATATCACTCATCCCTTTCTCCACAGTCCCTGCTGTGAAAATATTGAATGGAGCGATGATACGAGATCTGAAGAAGTGATTGATTGCTTGAGAAAACAGAACACTATAGTTTATCTCAAAGGGAAGGGCGAAAACCCTTGACTATCTACTATTTGGGAGCGAGACGAATAGGTCGAGCGAACAATAGCAATAACAAGAAAAAGAGGAATGAGAGAAATGCAAGGAGATATCTTCAATAGTTGTGGAGGTCTAGATGTACGATAAGGTTTGATGCAAGGGGAAAAAGCGATAGTACGAGTTGACACCACAGTAGTGCCAGAAGTATGTTTCAACAACCAATTTCTAATGCAGTTCGTAAACTGCCAAGACAGGTGATTAGTAATTAGGCCAGATGCCTTGTTAGGCCCTCTACCTGTGATTAAAGATTTAAGCTCTCGTTTCAGCCACAACACCTTCCACCCTCAGTTCTCGCCACTCATCGAAAATGTCTTCACCTATTAGCACCGAATCCCAACCCACTGCTGATATGTCTTTCCTTCCTGCTGCCATCCTCGAAAGAGCTGGAATAAAAGTCTGCGTAGTTGGAACCGCGACCGTAATGCTCTTTGGGTTCGATCTCGTTCTTGCTGATCTCGACCTAGCGATTGCGGACGAGCAGTTTGACTTGGCGCTTTCCGTTCTTCACAACGAAGGCTTTTGCGACATAGACTTCGATCCAAACCGGCTGGCTTGCATGCCAGTCTTAGGTGGACCCGGGGGCTGGGTCGCTCATCGACTGCAGTATCCGCCCTCCTCATACAATGTGGTGCTCTCTCCTGCCAGCTGCTGGCACCTCGACATCAATCCAGATACAACCTTCCTCCAGTCCCCTAATCCCTATCGATACCCGTCTTTCCTAGTCTATCTCGAAGGTAATCCACAATCCACAAGTTTACCTAATGTTGTAGGCTGCATGGGTTACTGTTACTAAAAGCGGGGATCTGGTGCATAGCTCTAATTGAGACAATTGACGCGCTAGTATCCACTAGAGATAACGCAATGCTCCTCAGATACCAGTATGCGATCATGGTGCACCTTCTCGAGAGCCGGCCGGAGCTCAGAGGAATGATATCACCTGGAGATCAATTTTTCATAGATTTCTTCTTGAAGCAACATAAGGCGTCGGGAATTCTGAGGGTTCTGGAGTTGCGTAAGGGTATCATTGCGGGGACTATCTCAGATGACGCTGCGAGGGCGGTAGTCCCAAGGCCTGATTTGGCAAGGAAGCGCATCAAAGAAAAGTATCTTCGGCAGCGAATGGAGAATGGCGGGGGGGAACCGTCGGGGGGAATGGCGGGGGATGGGGAGGGAAGCGCCCATGTGACTTACTTAGGTGGTACGCCGGAGAATAATGGCAGGGCATAAATATCACTAAAGGGGTTCTATATCGGGCAGAGATGCTGTACATAATGTAAGTTTTCATTTCCCGCCAAGCCTACAGTCTTCAACAGAGGTATCCATAGACATATCTCTTCATCTGCCGAATTTCGTTTAGCATATGATATTATAGTTTTTAAAAAAATCACAATATTTGTGGCGAGCCAAGCAGGGCCAAATTTAGATATATCTAAGTAGGGAAAAGAAATGGCATCAAAGTCATTAAAGTGGAGAAATCCAATTTTTATGACGAGCCGAGCAGGGCTTTAATCTTGGCGTCTCGTTTCATACTCACACTTTATCACTCGAAAGCCTGCATATTCCTGCTGTTGGAAATTCTGAAATAATCAAGCTCTATCCCGAAAGCTTACAGGAAAGCTTACGGGAGCGAAAACCATAGAGAACTTCATTCTATCTGAGGGGGTCGGCTGACCGACTATTTATGCTGCGCAACAGGAACACATATCCTCAGTAGAAAAGAACTCCCAGGTACCAAAATGGAAGACGAAAGAAACCTGATGCGAATAGAGTTACATACATGATTAATCGATTGAGTAATGAAATGAATGAAATATCCAAACCGAATGAGTTGAGCTTAGACTCTGATAGCATTGAAGTGAAACTAGTATGTAATGGGAAGCGCTGTTGTACAGTACTCAAAGACGTAGAAAGTGCATATCCGAAAGTATAATTTCAACACCTGCAGTCCGGCCAGGCCCGGTCAGATAGGCCCGGCTTTCCACCAAAAAACCCCGGCCGGACTGGCCGCTTGCGAACACTGTGCCAGGCTGATCGCAGACCCTACCCTACTTGACGGATCTTTCCATAATAACTCATTTTGAGAGGAATCGAAGTGCACGGGAGGTTATCAGTTTCCTGACATATTAACCACTGCGCCAGCTAGTGTTCTCAGCGGTCCGCGGCCCCCTTAAGGGCACCACGGGGGCGACTGCCAAGAGCCCGGGACGGGACGGGACGACGCAATGCTGTCATTTCCCGTCCGGGAAACCTCGGGATGGCCAGTATTGCTAAGGACGGCGGGCCCTGCAATCTAAGACAAATTAGCGTAGGGGACTGGGGGGGGG
>Ga0307509_10001777_pt1 | contig 35837 bp, 32 predicted proteins | sample 10_EM_MG_FD_202245 | JGI IMG/M metagenome (GOLD analysis project Ga0307509, IMG submission 202245) | Populus trichocarpa ectomycorrhiza microbial communities from riparian zone in the Pacific Northwest, United States - 10_EM | ecosystem: Host-associated > Plants > Roots > Unclassified | place...
ACCTGTCCAACCACAGCGGCCCATATGTTTAAACTGTGGCGAATTCGCCTTCTTCGAGCTCTCCTGTTAGTTCGGCTGCCTTAGTTTCGCTTTAGCTCCAATCCGACTTTTGCCAGATTATACGGTATACGAAACTCTGTTAAAGATTCTCCTCAGTGCGGAAGCCAAAAAAAGATAGCATAACGTACCCCACGGTGACACGAAACCGGTGGCAACAACCAAGCTAGCTTTTGCTTACTAAGGGAACTTTTTACTTAGCCAGTGAGGGAGTCGAATTCATCCTCAGTGGGTGATTCTCATTGGCCAGTTTAGACCAGCAATCGCTGCCAATGACAGCCTGTTCTTTACGCCAAGGTCTCAAGGCATACGATATCTTACTGGACAAGAATTAAGATATCCTGGTTCGGACTCACACATATCGGTAAGATGAATCGGAAAACAGGGGAAAGCGAGATGCAGTGGCAAACTTTCGGCAAACATAAAATCTAGGGAAAACCTTTCATTTACCATGAAAATGGGTGAAACCTTGCGGTATACCATGATCGAACGGCGCACGGTCTTCGGCAAAAAAAACACGTCAATTACAGTTCGCTCTTCGGCCAAGCATGCCCAGATCTGTGGTTGGCGAAAAAACCACCGGTGGGCTAACTAAAACTGTGGTTTTTTTCGCCAACTGTGGTAACCTCAGAGAAGGCATAATGCAAGAACCTCTACTTTTGGACATGAATAATATCTTTTCTATTTTTTCTATTTGCTATTTTTCTCCTTTTATTTCCCCTATTTCCATTTATGAATTTATGAATTTAATTATTAATTTGAATAGGGCGAAATCGTCTTTGTTTTCGATTTTTATTGATTAGAAGGCTAGCGTTAAAATTGTGGTATCCGGGATAAAAGTACGAGTACATTGTTTCACTCAACTTTCATGGCATATGAAAGGTTTTCCCTAAAATCTATATATTTACTGGGGCTCTTTTACGTTATTATACTCACTTGACTTAGAGGCTTCTCGAAGTCCTCTAGACCAATGGTATGCAAGTATATATCTTTTGTAACTGGGTCTCCTATCGCCCGGTTATCCGATTCACCTTACCGGTATGTGTAGTGAATTCCCGCAGTTTTTGCGGTATTCGACAAGTGGAAAGAGCTGTCCTCCTTAAGATTTACGGGTAAGTGGAATATGAACTACTCAATACGGTATATGAATACCGACCCGCTTGCCGGTGGTATTTTACTTAGGTCCTGTTTGGTCGCTGGGCCCATTCAGGACTGTTCCAGTGGGAAACGGTCATACCTGTAGGAATGGTTGTTGCCAATTTGGCACCATTTGCTTTTTCGACAAACACATTTAAAAAAATCTCACTTTAGAGCCGCATGAAGAAATCTTACTAGCACTTCTAATCCTTCTCAAATTTAAACCTTCGACACTCTACCTACAACCTTCCTGAATTCACAACTTCTGCTCTGCTTCCAGCTCTGGTTTGTAGATTCAGCTTCTTTTCCAGCACCGGGTTCCTGCGCCTACTGTCCCCCACTGCCGCTATTGTCTGCCGGAGTACATCGAATTGGTGGAAATAAAAATAAGAATCAAAGCTGTATTGTTGATATTATATCATAAAGGAGCTTAATCTACAGGACAATAATTATTTTACTGGTATAAATATTGACATAGGATGTTTCTACAGGGAAGCCGTTTTGTTAAGGCAGTTTTGGAAATTGAACAGTAGATGCCTTTTACGGTTGCCAAACGTCCATTTTGTTCACCCATTTTGGAATGGATGGGGAACGGTCAGTTGTTTGTGACAACGGAATGGGCCCAGCACAATGAAAGAAGGCCTTAGGTTCAGGTGCCTCTGTTCATACTAAGCCATGCGAGCGTGCTTTTGGATGTGCGAAAACTTTTTGGACAAGAGTGCAACATACTGGGATGATATCTGTTTGGTCCCGGACAGAGATAGCAGACTCACGTTGACGGATTGCTCTCTCACTTCCAATTATGGAATCGCTCATCCTTGGATATTTTAGCTAATAAAATCCATCAAATGATCTCCATTGCATCAAAGGTGAACTGAGAAAAGACACATTGGAAGAAGACCATGACTCTCATTACATGTATTACTTGTATATGTACTCGAGAATCCGAGGAAGCTGATGAACAAAGTTTTGGGTGCTATCCATCAAAGTTATCATTTACAGCATGCCAAGGCTGTGACAATGCCCATCGCATTAAAACTAAGTCCCGCATGCTAATTTAGGACTAAAACATCAGTTCTCTTTAGAAGGTGAATATGACTAGCAGACTCAGGGCAAGGTAGCATCGTGAACTGACTTGCATAGCTGAATTTTGCTTGTGGGTCAGGTGGTTGGCTGCTCAAGCTAGTTGTCTTGCCTGAGCATGAAGTCAAGGTACAACAGTCTTGGTTATTGGGGCTTTGACCTCCCTGAGCTAGGGGGTAACCATGGCTGCTCAACAAATGCCACTGGCTAAAATAGCTGAGGATAAGCGATTCCATAATTAGACGTAACAGAGCAATTGTTAGGTGGTACCAAATCCATAAGGCCAAGCGAGGTGGGTAAGGTAGGGGTACCTTATGGTAGACTGAGATGTGTCTAGGAAGGCTTAATATAAATGTGCATAAAATAGTGATAAAGGTTTTTCTAGTTGTAACTTATTATTTTGATAAGGTCTCTTCTCTGAAGTGTGATGATTTCAGTAAAGCTTGAGATATTTTTGTTTTGTTTAACTAAGGTATTCTCTGTTAAGGTACAGGAACTTGCTTGCAGCGCTGGCTATGGAATAAACAAAATGTTATTGCAAACGAACAATACAAAGGAAATAAGCATGCATCAGCAAAAAAATTATCTTGCGCCCCATGTGTCCCCGCTCACCCTGTACGCCGGGCGTTCGAGGGGCTTATAACGTAAACTCGAGTTTTGGGTGCGTCTGCCCGGGTATATTCCGTCCAGAAGTGAAAGGGCCACCTCCAATGCGTCTGGACGCCACGGGCAGCATCTGGATGCATTGGACATGGCCCTTTTGCGTCCAGACGCCTTAGACCCTCCCCCCAGAAATCCTCCTGCCAGCACCCAGCCTTTTTCTCTGTTCGCGCCTAAAGTCCACGTTCCCATGCTGCCGTTCTGCGGAAGCCTTTCAACTGCAACCTCTCACATCCCAGCTCCCCCCGCAGACACGCCGGCTCGCCAGCTTTCCTCCCATGATACCCTCTGTGCTTGAACTTGGTCACTAGCCTCTCTCTGAATCCGTTTCTAACCCGGCACCCGTCCAATATCACCGCTGTTTCTCCCCAACCGCCGGATTCCCTCCGGCTTCTCACATATCTAGCGGACGTTTTCCAGTCTACATTTTTTTACCCTATTGCCTCCCAATGCCCGCAGCCCTTGCTACTCCACCCTCTGATCTCACCCTGTAGTCTCCCATATCCGGCGGACGTCCCCCACCCCCTTGCCCTTTCTCTAGGCTCTTTCCTCAGCTCTCCACATCCTATCTTGTTCGCCCGGTTCCTCTTGCCGTCCGCCCCCGGACTCTTGCTGTCCACTCGCAGGCTCCCACCGTCGTCCCTGGCTTCCAACAGTCCTCCAGACACATTCATGTACCTCTTCACCCACAACTGCCCCGCTAGACTACTTAACCAAGCCTGACCAGTATATAACCATCCCCTAACACATTCCCATGCCTACCGAACCTACAATTGCCCACTAGATGACTTACTCATGCTTGCACGGCTTATAACTATCCGCCCTGTTCGTTCTCATTCCTTCCTGCACACCGGCCGGGCCCGTACAGTAATATTGTTTGATCATTCCTGACCCTTTTAGCACGTGTAATCCAACTTGATTTTATTACATATATATACATGATCAGCGAGTGGGGATAAAACCATTCTTCCTATCCTCTCGATCGGTTTCTTGAACGTGCGATTCCGTGTCCCTAGGTTTTTGGAACTGCGCTACACCAACCAGTGCTTCCGGATTCGCCCCATGTTCTCGCTGCGGCTCATGCTGACTGTGTCTTCCTGAATCTGCGTGGCGGCCAGCTGTCTCTAATTCATCGGGCTCCGTATCACTGCCAAACTCCGGCCTCAATGCGTCCTCATCATTGTCATATCCCACTGTACTCGCGACTCGCTTTCCCCGCTCCTTCGCGATTTTAGCCTCCAAGGTCGGCCTTATCCGCCGGATTATTCGACTCTGCCAAACTCTTCCTGTTTGGCTCCACGATCGTGGCTGACGTTCAAGCAGGGCTATCTATCCATTAGCTGCCCTTTCACACCATTGGAGTACAGGCGGTTTTCAAAAGTATCCGGATGCCGGGGCTTTCGGGGGATCCGGACACTTTTGAAACGTGCCAGTACCCATAGTTTATCTTACCCCCTGAATTGGGCTGTGTGAAAGCCACATTATCGATGAAGATGTCAGTCTGCCAACATCTCAGTGAATGACATAATATGGCCGCTGTAAGACAGATAAACGGGCCTTCGATCTTATCTAGGAAACCATAATCTGTTGTGCCTTTCCTTTTCGGGCCGGCGTAATATTGAGCAAATATAGCGCCAGGAATCTGCGGTGCTACAAATCTAACAGACATTCGCTGTCTGCCAGATCTGATTGATTTAGTCTCTCTGAGATTAGAAACAATCCCGACAAATGTGAAAAAGATACCTCCTAGCTGCCAGGCGGGCCAATGTACCTATCCTCCTCCAGTAGGTATTCCACTCTTCGTGCGCAGGCTGTAGGATCCTCACTATTGAGCTTATAGAGTTCAGTTATGGCTTTCTTTACTGTATGCAGATACTGCGATCGGCATCCGCTGTGCTTTGCCCTGATCTGCAAATCACTGACAAGCGGCCACTCCATTTAGTCGGGGATGGGATGTCAATTATCGATTAAGGGTAACTTACCTGGTCATTTGAGGCCGGAGTAGCATCAGCAATGTCTGGAAAGCTTAATTGGGTCCGGGCCACACTCCAACATGTGCGGACTTCTTCGGTCAGGGTAATTGAGTCCGGAAACGGATTGACAAAGATCGTCCAGTCCTATATCAGATCACGGGCTCTGGCCAGAATGCGACCCTCAAGCCCTGTGGCCATATTTCGCCTGCTGCTGGCAGGCTGTCCTCCTCCGCTATCCAATTCCAGCATTGGTGGATCTGGGTGACTTGGGGTTATCGCCGGCGTCGCAAGTGAATTTAAGACTGTGGGCAAACGGGAGAGAATTGGAGATGTATAACCGTTTTGGCTAACGTGTACAGGGGCAGGCGTTCTCCGTCTGTGGTAACTAATCCTCACGCTGGAACTCTGGGTATTCCCAGGGGTGATTGTCAGTATCACGCGCTTCGAGCTAAGTACCTCACGCCGAATCGGTCTCCGCGCTCCCCAGGCCGATTGATGATCCGTATCATCCCCATGCTGGCTTAACTCGTTCTCCTCGTTGCTCTCCTTGCTCTCTTCACACTGGCCATCATTGCCCTCATAGTCTCCATCATTAGAGTTCAGACTCTCATTCGCCGACTCCAAGACCTGCTGCCGGTAGTTAAGGACAGGCTCTGGTACCTCCAGTCGTGAAGAAGCCAGTTCCAGCACACCATCCCTCCTCCTACCTACAGCGGACCCAGCGGTAACAGACACAACACTGGGTGATGGTATTATAGTTAATCTATCCCTGCACCCAGATCTCTGAAAAGGTCTGTGGAGAACCACTCTTTGCCTTTGCCTTTCCTGCCTCAATGAACGCGTTCGGTCCGCCATAACCCGCCGCTGTTGTTGTGACATAGTATGCAGATGGATAGTAATAGAATAGAATTGTTGTGTATGATGTTGGGGAGTAGGTAGTGTCAGGAAGCCTCTATTGGTATGTAGCTAAGGGCACGATATGGGGTATGAACTTGGAAGATAGAAATGGTCCGTCCGGCTTCCTTAAGAACTAAGAACGTTCATAGTTCATCACTCGGTTTTATATGTTTGCTGGTGTTGGCAGACAGACGCGCATCCCAATTGCAACTTCATAGTACCTGATATAGGAATTTGCACCCGAAGGGTTCAGCTTCAACTTGGCCACGCTCCTATTTCACTGGGGCAACACGAGTGTGTGGTACTTGATATTCTTGAGGGTGATGAAAAAAGGTTTATCAGTATTTACGGATTAATCTAGTTTGAGTAGGTCTGCCAAGCGGACGGTAACAAATGTGGGTAAGGCTAGGGCTCAGAGCTCGGACGCGAATCTCAGAAAGTGAAAGCTGCCAGTAAGGCTCTACAGATGGGATATAAGGTGTAAAGCTAGGATAGGAACAGTGATGAAAGGGGCAACCTCAAATGAAAAACGAGCGAGAAAACAATGAGAATGATCCGCACAAATCCAAAGAGCAAATCTCAAAAGCCTGAAGAGAAAACATATTCCAGACGAAAAAGAGCTGGAACAGAACAAGAATGATCTGCGAAGATTCCAAGAGCAGGTCCCAGGAGCTGACCCGGTAAACAAAAAATAGCCAGTGTCCGTAGACTACATTGGGTTTGGGCAACCGCAGCAGGCTAATCCAAACAAGAAATGTGCGGGAAAAAATGCAAGGATAGCTCGCAAAACTCTAAAGGGTAAACTCCAAATGAAAAACATCCAAGGAAATGTCTGCAGGAGATAGTTATAGGTCTAAATTAAGTGTACTGAGCAGGTGAGCCTAGAAGTAGCGGGCTAATCTAAACACAAATAGTCAGGAAACAGCGAGAAAAACACAAACTCTAGAAACAAAAATAAAAACACGAAAAATAAAACACCAAAAGTAAAAGTGTAAGGGCCCATCGCAGCCTAGAACCTGTAAATTGCGTGAAATGGTTAGGCACACTCTGCTAGCTAAACATTAGCCACATTGATTTGGGCTGGAGAGCTTTGTTGGCAAAGCGAGTGAGCGAGGGCAGAAACGGACTTGAGCTGGCTCTTAACGCCCATTTCTGCCAGCCGTACTACAGTAGACCTTGTCAACAGAATAGATGAAAAACCTGGTTGTAGTAACCGGTACTTACCAGGTGTAGAGTATGCACTTGGGACGGTTGGGGAATCAGGGGCCGGGCTTAATTCTCATCCGGCTTCTCCACCTGTCGGAATATCCGCAGACACATCGCTTGTAGCCGGATCGGAGGGGGAATGGATTCTGCCGTGCGTACCAACTTGGGTCGCCAATGTGTTGACAGGCTGCTCGCCCCCTGAGGCCAGCATCAAAAAATGCTTGGCGGACCTTCTGGCCTCTGCATGCTCAGAGGGAGATGCCGCATGGCCTGGATTGGGAGTCAAGGGCGGAGGACTGCTTGCCGGACCAGGCTTGTCCGCAGGTTGCATTTACCACTGTTATTTGCTGCCGTCCGAGGTGCTTTCTTTAGGTCAGTCGCCTGTCCTGTTTGTCTACTAGAACTCAAAACACGAGTACCTAAGTTAGCACAACGGACAGAACCTTGCTTACCAAGAGACGATGTAGGGCTGGAATCTGGGGCTGGGATCCCCTCGTTTGCCAAACTCGATGCCCCGGTCAGCAGCGACATCAGAGTCTGGCTCTGATTCGCCAACGTCCGCCCAATTGATGCGGTGTGTTCGCCCAGTCTTTTTTGTCATATTACTGCTCCTGGTGGTCCTCGATAAGGTGGTTCGCTTTGCAGCTGTACCGGACGACGCTGGCTGGTGGCAGTCAGAGTTCGGCTCCTCATTGCTACTGGGCCACTCCTCATCTGAAGGGGTACCCCGGTTATCACGTGGGTCAACCCGGAGGTGACCAGGCGCAGCGGTGCTATCTTCTGTATTGGTGCTGTAATGGGCACAGAAGCGCTGATCCATTGGTTCGCTTGGCGGATTCAAGGACCACCATATGCCGACATGCCTGCTATTTGTGATTGGGATCATTGCAGCATGCGGCAACGGCTCCTCAGGATCGTCTCGCAGCAAACGTGTACCCTGACCCGTCCCACCAACGAGCATACAATATCCGAATCCACGTGGCAAGATTCTGTCTATGCCCGCAAGCAGGTGCGCAAGGGTGGGCTCTGTTAGCTCCATCCAGTAAATGTATTTGTGGGTTTGCCACTGGATTGTGACAATTCTGGAAGGAACTTGGCTGCTTGGGCGGACTTCGGATGGCCAATCCACCCAGAGACGGACAGAGCGCAGACCGGCGAGACCTACCGAAGCTGTATTAGCATATATGGTACATTTATACAGACGCATGAGGCTAACCTACAATCCTTTCTGGCAGGGGCGGGGTCCGGAACCGCAATAGCGGCAACCGGCTGCACTTTCAACATGTCTGTTAAGATAGGCTGATGTTTTTTGGCTATGTCATTTAGCACAAAGTCAAGGCATTCGGTAAAACGTTCACCCCGGAGGTTATTTGCCTGCCAGAGTCCCGACCTTCAGCTAACAGGCTGGAGGTTAATAGCAGATGCCTGGATGGCCGCCCATTGGGCGGCTGTAGTCTGCTTCCACCCCGGGATCCTGTCTTGCCCTATTGTACGTTTCATAGCATTTCGCCAGGCTTTATACTCCTGACCATAGGTTCGTGGGTGGTGGAAGCCTCAAATGTGCTTACACCAGTTAACATCGCCCGCGGTTTTAAAGGCCCCCGATTTTTCAAAAGTGAGGCCAACCTTCAAGGCTGCCATTGTAATACTGGTCGGGGCGGGGGGTGGTTGCTGGATCGGAAAGAGGCTTTTTTTAAACAAAAAAGGTCCCTGAGCGGATGAAAGGTGACCGCTAGGAGATGCTAGTACGTTTGAGGATGAAGGATTGTGGAAGAGCCAAAAATGGAAATAGAGCGGGCCTAGCAGATGGTAAAGGGAGTTCGGCAGATGGCAAATGGCTGCGAGAGAAGGTTATTAGCTAGGGAAACGCAGATAGGTAAATCTGAAATGAGCTGAGGATATACTAGTGGTGCTGCAGACGAGTGAGAGGTTGTGCTTGGCTCCGTGGGTCCTGTTAGGATGGGCTGGCGGATCGAATATGTGATTGTGATTTGGGAAACGGTTGTGGAGAGAAGATGGAGGGGGTGGAAAGAGACAGCTTATATAGGCCACACGAGGATGGTTTTAGTGGGGTTTGTAAGATTGTACCCTGTACAAACTTGAATATTGATATCTTGAAAAGTCATGTGATCCAGGCACAAAGACATAACCTAGATAGGCTTCAGATAAGGTTTTAGGCCGCAATGGAGCCGGATGCGAGCCGCGACCTGCGAGCCAAGATGCTTCCAAACCTCTTCAGTCTGCCCACCATACAGTAGGGTTAGCATCCTCTTAACAAAGAATAGGTTTCACAAGTTAAACCGTGAATACCGGTTGGCAGCTTGAATCTCTGGACCTGTTCGTTATCCGACCACACAAACTCGAAGTTTCCCAATTTACCCCTTGAATTTTCCCAATTTACCCCTTGAAGTTTCCTGATTTACCCCATGAAAGAAACCTGCCTTTCACTTTGAAACATACAAAGTCCGCTGCGGTCTCTCTGCCCATCAGCTCACGCATCCGCCAAACTACTTGAAAGAGAAACAAACAAACACTACACATGATGACCTCCAAGACAACAAAGTGTACTTATTGCAGGCAAAGTTATCAACAAGCCGCTGCATACGAAAAACACCTTCACAGAATACATCTTGATATCGTTCTATCCCTCAATGCGATTGCGGACGCCGCCTGCTCCACGGCACGACCTACTTCTGTTCGTGATGAACTTGAAAATATGACTGACTCAGACTAGAATCTGATCCTGGGCTCGAGATCGCCAATATCCATATAGCAAGGGGTGAGAGAGATCATATGCACAACGATTCAGACACAGAAGACGACTGCTGCCCACCGGCCCGCACCCACCCTTATGGGTCAAGAAACTAGTGCCGGTGCCGGCAGACCTTTTGGCGAAGTTGCTAGCTATACAGAGCTCCACAAGGCCATGACCGATGAGCCTTGGAGCCCATTCTGATCTGAAAACGACTTTAATTTGGCAAGCTGGTTTGTCGGGAGCAAGGTAGCCAAGTGGCAGATCGACGCGTACTTTGCCCAAGGTTTGGGCGGTATGGGTAGCAGATCATTCCGGTCCGCCTATACCGTGCGACAACACGTCAATGTACAGGACCCATTTCGTGAATACTTTGTGTGGGCGGAAGCCAGTATTGATGATGGTCGACATGCAACAACTTTCTATCATCGAACTATTATTGACTGTGTCTGCTACGTGATCCGCCAGGTCGCGTATAGCTCGGATATAGTTTACGCACATATTTGAGAATATGATTCAAGTGGGGAGTGATTATATTGAGAGATGCATATGGCAGACTGGTGGTGGGATATACAGGTATGAGATACGTCCTGATAGGTCTTGGGAGAGGTGTTTCCAGTGCTAACAACCCATTCCGTTCCTTGATAGAAAACTTTGCCCGCGGGATCAACAGTGGTTCCCATTATCGGATTGTCTGACCAGATGCACCTTACCAATTTCTCAGGAGATAAGAAAGCCTGGCCAGTATTCATGACGATCGGCAATATCCTTTCACTGATAAGAAACCGCCCTGCTAAGATGCCAATCCTGCATCTGGCATTACTTCCACTACCCCCAAGGTTCACTGGCAAATCAGCCCATGCCAACGAAGCCCAGCGGCAGACAAATGCAAATACCCAGCGGGCTGTCTTCGATCTTGTCCTGGCACCATTACAGCCAGTTGCACAACAAGGAACGGTAATAGATTGTGCAGATGGCAAAACACGCCCGTGTTTTCCCATTTTGTTGGCCTGGATTGCGGATCATGCTGAGCATGCAGCCTTGGAAGGAATGGGCAGTCAGTCATGCCGAAAGTGGGAGGTCCCGTGCGAGGAGCTCGGTGGGGATCCGCAGCGGATATATGAGACCCGCGACTACATGCGATATAGGAAGAAAGCCTTGCGGCCTGAGCCGGCAGAAGCGGCCGGTATTGCAGAATACTTTCAGCCCTTGGCGGTCAAAATTGGAAACAATGTATTCATTGAACTGGATTGAGTAAGCCCCATGGACCTACACAAGCCGGACGTCTTGCACACCATCTACCTTGGCTTATTCAAATATATGATGGAGTGGGTGGAAGGATTCCTGAAAAAGGATAAATGAGAACAGGCGTTCGACGATACTTGGAAAGAAATTCTGCCTTATTCCAGATTCAGCGTACCCAAAAAGGCCTATCGCGAAATCACACAATGGCAGGGCAAGGAGACATCAGCAAAAAAAAGTACCTTGCGTTCTGTCTCTCCCCGCTCACCCTGTGCGCCGGACGTTCCAGGCGCTTATAACGTAAACTCCTGTTCTGGGTGCGTCCGCCCGGGCTCATTCCGTCTGGAAGTGAAAGGGCCGCGTCCAATGTGTCTGGACGCGCAAGTCAGCATCCGGACGCATTGGACGCGGCCCTTTTTGCGTCGTGACGCATTTGACCCCCCCTGGCGCAGCCACCCCCCTGTAACTCTTACCCCAGCACCCTGCCTCTTCATACCTTCGCTCCCAATGCACCCGTTCCTATGCTGCGCTTTTGCGGACGTCTTGCGGCCGCGACATCTCTCCTCCCGGTCTCCGCCCCAGATACCCCCGCCCGCCAGCTTTCTTTCCATGATACCCTCTCTCCTTAACCCCATCACGAACGTCTCCCTGAATCCATTTCTCATCCGGAACCACACCAGCATCACCTCCGCTTCTCCCACACCCCTGGATTCCCTCAGTCCTCTCGCGTATTCGGCGGACATTTTCCCGTCATTACTTCCTCCGCCCTCATGCCTCCCACCATGTTCAGCCCTTCCTCCTCCACCCTCTGATCCCAGCCCGTCTCCTCCCATATCCAGAGGACGTCCCACCGCTCTTGCCCTTTCGTGCGGCTCTCTCCTCAGCTCTCCACATCCTATCTCGTCTACTCCATGCCTCTCGCCGCCTCCCCGGCCTCTTACAGTCCGCTCGCGGGCTCCCACCGTCTTCCCCGGCTTCTAACCGCCCCCCAGACTCATTCCCATGCCTGTCAACCTACAGCTGCCCGCTAGACGACTTACCCAAGCCTGCACAGTTTATTACCACCTGCCCGACACATTCCCATGCTTTCCGAACCTACAATTGCCTGCTAGATGCCTTACGCATACTTGCGCGGCTTATAACCATCCGCGCAATTCATTCTCATGCCTTTCCTGCCCACCGACTCGCACACTACTATTGTTTGACCATTCTTGACCCTTTTATCACGCGTAATTTAATTTGATTTAACTACATATAGATACATGATCAGCGAGTGGTGATAAAACCATTCGCACTATCCTCTCGATCGGTTTCTTCAACATGCGATTCCGTCTCCCCAGGGTCTTGGAACTGCGCTGCACCAACCAGTGCTCCCGGATTGGGCCCATGTTCTCGCCGCGGCTCCTGCCGACCATGTCCTCCTCCTGTATCCACGAGGCCCCCAGCGGCCTCCAATTCATCCAGCTCCGTATCACTACCAAACTCCCGCCTCAATGCGTCCTCATCATTGTCATCTCCCGCCATCCTCTCAACCCGCTTGCCCAGCTGCTTCGCGATTCTGGCCTCCAATGTCGTCCTTCTCGGCTGGATTATTCGACGTTGCCAAACTCTTCCCGTTTTGCCCCAGGATCGCGTCTGACGTGCCAGCAGAGCTATATATCCGTTAGCTAACGTTTCACCCAACTCGAGTACTTGCTATGTTCAAAAGTGTCCGGATGCCCGGGCCGTCGGGGGATCCGGACACTTTCGAAACCTGGCAGTAGACATTGTTTTTCTTACCCCCGGAAGCGGCCCTTGTGAAAGCCACATTATCGATACAGATGCCATTCCGCCAACATTGCAGTGAATAACATAATATGGCGGCGGTCAGACAGATAAACGGGCCATCGATCTTATCTAGGAAACCCTCATCCGGCATGCCATTCCTTTTCGGGCCAGAGTAATATTGAGCAAATATCATACCCGGAATCTGGGGTGCTAGGAATCTAAGAGAAATTGGCTGTCCGCAGGATTAGATCGATTTAGTCTTACTCCGATTAGAAACAATCCCGACAAATGTCAAAAAGATACCTCATAGCTGCCCGGCGGGCAAATGAACTTATCCTCTGCCAGTAGGTATTCTACTCTTCGTGCACAGGCTGTAGGATCCTCAATATTGAGGTTATAGAGTTCTGTTATAGCGTTATTTGCTGTATGCAGATACTGAGATCTGCATCCGCTGTGCTTTGCCCGGATCTGCAAATCAGTGACCAGCGGCCACTCCATTTTGTCTAGGATAGGATGTCGGTTATCGATTAAGCTTAACTTACCTGGTCATTTGAGGGCGGGGTAGCATCCGCAAAGTCGTGAATGACTAATTTGGTCCGGCCATTGCTCCAATATGTGCGGACTTCTTCGGTCAGGGTAATTTGGTCCGGAAACGGATTGACGAAGATCGTCCAGTCCTACATCGGGTGACGGGATCTGGCCAGAATGGTATGCTCAAGGCCGGTTGCCATATTTCGCCTACTGCTGGCTTGCTGTCCTCCGCTATCCAATTCCCGGACGGTTGGATCTGGGTGACTTGGGGTTATCACCGGCATCGCAAGTGGATTGCAGTCTGTGGGGGAACGGGAGGGAATGGCAGATATACAACCATTTTGGCTAACTCGTACTTGAGCAGACATTCTCCGTCCGGGGTAATAATCCTCCTGCTGGAATTCTGGAGATTCCCAGGGGTGATTGTCAGTATCGAGCGCTGCGAGCTAAGAAACTCACGCCCAATTGGTCTTTGCGCTCCCCAGGCTGATGGATGATCCATATCGTCCCCATGCTGGCATACCTCGTTCTCCTCACTCTCCTCACTCTCCTCACTCTGGCCATCATTACCCTCATATTCCCCATCATTAGAGTCTAGACTCTCATCCGCTCACTCTAAGACCTGCTGCCGGTTGAACAGGACAGGCTCTGGTACCTGGAGTCGTGAAGAAGCTGGCTCCCGCACGGCATCCCTCCTCCTACCTACAGTGTACCCAGCCATAACAGACTCAACACTGGGGGATGTTATTATAGTTAATCCGTCCCTGGACCCAGATCCCCGGAAACGTCCGCGTAGGACCTCCCTTTGCCTTTGCCTTTCCTGCCTCGATGAACGCGCTCGGTCCGTCATAAGCCGCCGCTGTTGTTGTGACATAGTATGCAGGTGAATAGTGATAGAAGAGAATTGCAGTGTATGATGTTGAGGTGCAGGTGGTGTTAGGATGCCTCTATTGGTAGGTAGCTAAGGGCACGATATGGGGTGTGAACTTGGAAGATCGAAATGGTCGGCCCAGCTTCCTTAAGAACTAAGGACATTCACAGTTCATAACTCGCTTTCATGTCCGCTGGCGTCACCACACACCGCGCGTCCAAATTGCAGCTTGATACCTGATATAGGAGTTTGCACCCGAAGACTTGGCCGCGCTGCGATTTCACTGGGCCAATACGAGTGTTAGGTACTTGGGGTTCCTGAACCAGATGAAAAAAGGTTTATCAGAATGTACGGACTAATCTAGTTTGAGTAGGTCTGCCGAGCGGACAGAAACAAATGCGGGTAAGGCTAGGGCTCGGGCCCGGACGCTACTCGCAGAAAGTGAAAGCTGCTGCTAAGGCTCAACGGATGGGATATAAGATTAAAAGCTACGCTAGCAATAGTAATGAAAGGGGCAACCCTGAACGAAAAACAGGTAGAGAAGAACAAGAATGATCCACACAAGTCCAAAGAGCAAACCGCTAAAGCCAGCAGAGAAAACATACACCAAACGAAAAAGAGCTGGACAAGAGCAAGAATGATTTCCGAAGATTCTGAGAGCAGGTCCCACGAGTGGACCCGGTAAACGCAGAACAGCTCGTGGCAAACAAGAATGGTCTGCAAAACTCTAAGAGGAACCCGGTAGACCAACAAAGTGTCCGTAGACTACATTGGGTTTGGGCAACCCCGAACGGCAACAACCGGGCCAATCCAAACAAGAAATGGGTGGGAAACAATACAAGGATAACTCGCAAAACTCTAAAAGTTAAACTTCAAATGAAAAACACCCAAAGGAAACACCCGCAGGATCTGCGGACAGTCGTAGGTCTAAATTAAGTATACTGATCAGGGCAAGCAGCCCAGACGTAGCGGCCTAATCTAAAACAGAAATAGTCAGGAAACAGCGAAAATAACATGAACTCTAGAAACAAAAATCAAAATACCAAAAGGAAAAGTCGAAGGCTCCATCTTGGCCTAGTAGTTGTAAATTGCTTGAAATGGACTTGAATCCTCAGCTAGCGAGACATTAGCCACATTGGTCAGGGCAGAAGAGCTTTGTTCGCAGAGCTAGTGAGCCAGGACAGAAACGGACTTGAGCGGACTCCCAATGCCCGTTTCTGCCAGAACTGCGGCAGACCTTGCCAACAGAATGGATGAAAAACCTAGTAGTCGTAACCGGAACTTACCAGGTGTAGAGCATGAACTCGAGTCAGTTGGGGAGTCCGCGTGCGGGCTTAATTCTCGTGCGACTTCTTCAGTTGTCTGAATATCCGCACACACACTGCCGGTATGTCAATCCTAGGAGGGGGAATAGCTTCTGCCGGGCGTATCGACTTGTGTCGCCAATGTCTTGACCGGCTGCTCGGCCCCGAGGCTAGCATCAAATGATGCGCGGCTGACCTTCTCGCCTCTGCCTGCTCAGAGGCTGCAGACGCATGATGGTGACCCGGATTGGGAGTAAACAGAGACGGACTGTTTGTCGGACTAGTCCTGTCAGCCAGTTGCCAACTCAGATTATACTCCCCATCGCGTGTGTCCGGCTCAACCTCAATGCCGGCATCGATTGCCCCCCCCTGGCGGGCCACCTTCCTCGGGGGTCCCGGACATCAATCCGAACCGTATGGCTCATCGGCCTCTTGCATGACCGCGAGGTTGCGTTTCCCACTGTTATTGGCTGGCGTCCGGGATGCTTTCATTGAGTCAGTCTCCCATTCTCCTTGTCTACTAGACCTCAAAACACGAGTGCGTAAGTTAGCACGAGGGACAGAAGCTTGCGTACCAGAAGACTCTGGCTCTGATTCGCCAACGTCCGCCCAATTGATGCGGTGTGTTTGCCCAGTCTTTGTTGTGGTATTACGGCTCCTGGTCGTCCTTGTTGAGGTGGCTCGCTTTGCGGCCCCAGCCGATGACTCTGGCTGGTGGCAATAGGAGCCATGTCCATCATCGCTACCAGCGGACCCTTCATACGAGGCGTCTGGAGGGGGTCCCCGGTTATCACGTGGAGCAAACCTGATCTCGCCGGGAGGAGGAGTGCTATCCTCTGTATCATTCCTTCGATGGCAACGGAGGAGCAGATCCATTAGTTCGCTTGGCAGATTCAAAGACCACCCTATGCGGACAAGTCAGCTATTTGTGATTCGGATCATTTCAGCCAGCAGCAGGGCTCCTCAGGATCGTCCTGCAGCAGACGTGTACCCTGTCTCGTCGTACCAATACGCATACAAAATCCAACACCCGATGCCATCGTTTGTCTATGCCCGCTAGCAGGTTCGGAAAGGTGGGCTCAGTTAGCTCCATCCAGTAAACATGTCCACGACTTTGCCACTGGATCTTGTCCAGCCCGACAGGAAGTGGGCTGCTTGGGCGGACTACGGATGGCTCATCTATCCAGAGACGGACAGACCGTGGACCGGCGAGACCTGCAGGAGCTGTATTAGCATATATGGTACATCTTTATTGCGGACGCTTGGGGATAACTTACGATCATTTCTGGTGAGGGTGGGGTCCGCAACCGGAACAGGGGCAACTGCTGCTCTCAACATGTCTCTTAAGATACCCTGATGTTTTTTTGCTATGTCCTTTAGCAAAAGGTCGAGGCATTCGGTAAAACGTTCGCCACGGGGGCTATTAGCCTGCCAGAGTCCCGACCTCTGGCTAACAGGCCAGAGGGTAAGAGCATGTGCCTGGATGGCCAGATGGTAAGAGCATGTGCCTGGATGGCCACCCATTGTCCGGCAGTACTCTGCTTCCACCCTGGGATCCTGTCTTGCTCCATCTTACGTTTCATAGCATTTCGCCAGGCTTTATACTCCGGACTATAGGTTTGTGAGTGGGGGAAGCCGCAAACGAGCTTACACCAGGTAACATTGCCGTCGTTTTTAAAGGATGCTGATTTTTCGAAACTGAGACCAACCTTTGAGGCTGCCATTGTAATAGTGATCGAGGTGGGGGGTGGTTGATGGATCAGCAAGAGGCTACTTTTTGGGGGGGTTTAAATGGTCCCTCAGCGGATGGAGGATGGCCGCTAGTAGATGCTGGTACTTTTGAGGATGAAGGATTGTAGAAGATCCGAAAATAATAGAGCGGGCCTGGCGGACGGTAAAGGGAGTTCTGCGGATGGTAATGGCTGTGAAAGGTTTATTGGCTAGGGAAACGTAGATATGTAATCTGGAATGAGCTGAGCATCCACTGGTGATACTGGGAACGAGTGAGATGTTGTGCTGAGCTTTGTGGGTCCTGTTAGGATGGGCTGGCGGATCGAGGAGGTGATTGTGATTGGGGAAAGGATTATGGAGAGAAGATGGAAGGGGGGGAAGAGAGAGCTTATATAGGCCGCAGGAGGACGGTTTTAGTGGGGTTCGCAGGATTGTACCCTGTACAAACTTAAATATCTTGAAAAGTCACGTGACCCACCTACAATGACGATAGGTTTCAGATAAGGTTTTAAGCTGCAACGGAGCCACATGGAAGCCGCGACCCATGAGCCAAGGCCCTCCCTTACTCTCAACAAAGAACAGGTTTCACAAGGTAAACCGTGAATAACGGATGGCAGCTTGAATGTCTGCAACCGTTCGTCATCCGACTAAACAAACTTGAAATTTTCCTGATTTACCCCTTGAAAGAAACCTACCCTTTACTTTGAAAGACTGAGTCCGCTGCAGCCGCTCAGCCTATCCGCTTACGCATCCACCAGACTACTTGAAAGAGAAACACCACACACGATGACCTCAAAGACAACAAAGTGTCCTTATTGTAGGCGACGTTATCAACAAGCCGCTGCATACGAAAACCACCTTCAGACAATGCATCTTGATATCGGTCTTTCCCTCAGCGCAATTGCGGATGCGGCTTCCATGGGACCTACTTTTGTTCGTGATGAACTTGAAAACCTGACCGACGCAGACTACGAATCTGATTGCAGGCTCGAGATCCCAGGTTTCCATACGGCAAGTGGTGTGATAGATGATATGCAGAACGATTCAGACGCGGAAGACATTTCCCACCCACAGGTCTGCGTGCGCCCTTCGGGTCAAGAAACTATTCCAGGTGCCGGCAGACCACTCGGCAAAGTTGCTAGCTATACCGAGCTCAACAAGGCCATGACCGATGACCCTTGGAGCCCTTGCTCACCGGAAAACGACTTTAATTTGGCGAGCTGGTTTGTCCAGAGCAAGGTAGCCAAGTCGCAAATCGATGCGTACATTGTGGAAAGTTTAGGCGGTACAGATAGCAGATCATTCCGGTCTGCCTATACCTTGCGACAACAACTCAACATACGGGACCCAGTTCGTGAATACTTGGTGCGGGCGGGAGGCAGTATTGATGATGGTCGACATGCAACAACTTTCTATTATCGAAATAATATTGACTGTGTCCCCAACCTCATCCGTCAGGTCGCGTATAGCTCAGATATGGTTTACGCACCTATTCGAGAATATGATTCAAGTGGGGAGCGATTATATTCAGAGATGCATACCGCGGACTGGTTGTGGGATATGCTTGTATGAGATAGGTCCTGACAAGTTCTTAGAGTGATGTTTCCAATGCTAACAGCCCATTCTGTTCCTTGGTAGAAAGCTTGGCCCGCAGGGTCCACAGTGGTTCCCATTATCGGATCTTCTGACCAGACGCACCTTACCAATTTCTCCGGAGATAAGAAAGCCTGGCCGGTATACATGACAATTGGCAATATCCTTTCGAGGACAAGAAGCAGCCCTGCCAAGATGCCAATCCTCCTTCTGGCATTGCTTCCAGTCCCGCCAAAGTTCACTGGCGAATCAGCCCGTGCCAACGAAGCCAAGCGGCAGACCAACGCGGATGTCCTGCGGGCTGTCTTCGATCTTGTCCTTGCACCATTACAGGAGGTTGCCCGAGAAGGAACGGTAATGGATGGTGCAGACGGCAAAACATGCCTTTGTTTTCCCATTTTGTCGGCCTGGATCGCGCATCATGCAGAGCTTGCAGCCTTGCAAGGAACAGGCAGCAAGTCATGTCCAAAGTGTCAGGTTCGGTGTGAGGAGCACGGTGGGAATCCGCGGCGGATGTATGAGACCCGCGACTACATGCTATATAGAGAGAAAGCCTTCAGGCATGAGCCGGCAGAAGTGGCCGGCATTCCAGAATACTTTCAGAGGTTGGGCGTGTAAATACGAAACATTGTATTCACCTGACTCGAGCGAGTAAGCCCCCGGACCTACACAAGCCGGAACTCTTGCACAACATCTACCTTGGCTTATTCAAACATATGAGGGAATGGGTGGAAGGTTTCCCGAAAAAGCATAAACGGCAGCAGGCGTTTGACGGAGCTTGGAAAGAAATTCCTCCTTACTCCGGATTCAGCGTACAGAAAAAGACCTATCGCGAAATCACACAATGGCAAGGAAAGGAGATGAGCAATATCGGCTGTTGTATTTCAGCCATATTGGCGTCCGCATTGCGAAATCCGGACAGTTCTCAGTATCAGGATTTCAAGAGCGCTTTGAAGTGTGTTAGCGCGCTGGTGGACTTCACTCTCATGGCTCAATATCGCAGTCATACACCAGACACACTTTCCTACATGGAAAGCTACCTGCAGACATTCCACCGGACAAAGGTCATTTTTCTTGAGTTCCGTACCTCGCAGGCTACCCGCACTCAAGGCAATCACCAGGATCGGGAGCTAAGGGAACTAAAGGCAGATCAGCAAGCTAAAGAAGTCGGCCATAGAACCGTCATTAATCGCCGTCGGCTGGCTGATCAAGAGAGGGTTGAAAGGTCTGATCGGCGGGCAGATTTGATATGGCCTGAGAACCACTTCAACTTTATCAAGATGCACTACCTGACTCACTTTGCCTCCCGCGTACGGCATTTTGGATACATATCAATGTATTCAACCGAGATCGGTGAACTAGCAGATAAGGATCACATTAAAGATGGCTAACGCAGGTCAAACAAGAATGAAGCCGCCCGACAGATCTTGTCCCACTATGGCCGCCAGCACGCTCTAGGAATAAGGTTGCAGACAATAGAAGGACTTTCGAAAGTTGACGGTGTGATTGTGGTAGAAGATAGTGGGATGGAAATGCCGACTGTTCCAAGTGGCAGCACACCTCGCCGGGTGCTTAAAGGCCATATGAAGAACACCAGAAGGCTGACCGAATTATGCACAGCCCTTGATATCCATTATTCCAACATGATGGAGGAGATACTGCGTTTTATCAGGCAGGCCGCTGCTGATGACCGGCGGTTGCCTGCGGACCCTGCCGAACTCAGGTTACTTCCTGTAGAAAGATTTGCTCAGCTAGAAATCCCCGTGCCTGACGTTCAGGAAACTGACAGGTTCCAGAACCAGCGGGCCCGCTGCACAGGAACAAAGGCATTCCGCAACGGTGGCTCTAGAAACGATTGGGTGTGGGTCCAGACTGGTGGGGAAGCGAACTTTGGAGATTTACGGGGACGCGTTGTGGCTCGGTTGCTAGCACTTTTCAAGATAAGAAATATTCTAAGTGAGGCCGCAGCTGTCCATCTGCTGGCATTAGTTCGCATACTCGATCCGATCAATGGTGGCAGATTTCACATTCCGACGGGCCATATTCCAGTCGGCAACCGGATCAATAGTCGAGACATGCGAATAGTCTTTAAAGGGGCAGTGATTGGACACGCCCAGGTAATTCCTAGCGGTGAGAAGCAATGGATAGTGAATCACAGGATTGATCTGAGGACGTTTAATGAAATATATTAGATTATTCTATCCAATTATATACAGTATTTATTTGGCTGAGTTGAAACTGGGCACTTAAGGTGGCAGTTCGCGTATTGAGTGTCCGGCTTCAACTTGGCCGGGGGAGTACCACACGATCCGCGGGCATTTAAGGGAATGTTTTAAATAGGTTGAAATGTTCTGCATGAATATACGGCCAAGTTGAAGCCATACACTTAAGGTGGCAGTGCCCATATGCAGTGTCCGGCTTCAACTTGGCCGGGGCAGTACTACACGATCCGCGGGCATTTAAGGGAATGTTTTAAATAGGTTGAATTGTTCTGCATGAATATACGGCCAAGTTGAAGCCGTAAGCTTAAGGTGGGAGTGCCCATATTCAGTGTCAGGCTTCAACTCGGCCGGGGGAGTACTACACGATCCGTGGATGTTTAAGGCAATGTTTTAAATATGTGGAATTGTTCCACACGAATATCCAGCCAAGTTGAAGCCGTACACCTATGGTGGCAGTGCCCATATTCAGTGTCCGGCTTCCACTCGGCCGCAGGAGTACCACATGATCCGTGGGCGTTTAAGGGAATGTTTTAAATAAATTGAATTCAATAGGCGGCCAAGTTGAAGCCGGCGACTTAAGGGAGAGATTCCCGTAGAAAGTGTCCGGCTTCAACTCTGCTGCCTGAGTTCTGCGGATGATTAATGCGCAACTTTACTCTCCTGTGGGAAGGGAAGCCACCCAAAGTAGGGGGTCTGCATGGCGGCCGCGCCGGGCGTCTTGTCAACAGTAAGGGTATTATGGAAATGACAGTCGGGTGTAGACTAAGACAAAAGTGAAGTAGGAGGCAGCGGACGGAAGCGGATGGAAGCGGACAGATCTAGGTCACCAGAGGTGTGAGGGTAGCAGAGATGGTCGCCGGACGCGCGCAACCGCAAGGAGTAGGTATGAGGCCCGTAGACGAGAGGATAAGGCGGCAGATACAAGTGGGAGGCACGAGGAGGGGGTGGGGCCGCAACAAGCGTGTCGGACGCTGTGGAGGGAAAGAGGGGCGTCAGGGTGCACCAGACGCAAGAAATGAAAGGCAAAGAAGGCACGGGAGATCCGGGAGGAGCGGACGCAAAGAGCGGAGGCTTTTCGTCCGGAAGCGTGCTCTCTCCGTCCGGAGAAAAAGGTTGTTTTCCTGATGGATGCGCAATCTCAGCCATTGTATTTCAGCCGTATTGGCATCTGCATTGCGAAATGCACACAGTTCTCAGTATCATGATTTCAAGAGCGCTTTGAGCTCTGTTACCGCGCTGGTTGATTTCTCTCTCATGGTTCAATATCAGAGTCATACACCAGATACACTTTCCTACATGGAATGCTACCTGCAGACATTTCACTGACCAAAGGACATTTTTCTCGAGTTCCGTACCACCAAGGCTACTCGCACCCGAGCAGATCTCCAGGATCGGGAGCTAAGGGAACTGATGGCGGATCAGCGTGATAAAGAAGTCCAGCATAAAACTGTCGCTAATCGCCGTCGACAGGCTGATCAAGACAGAGTTGAAAGATGCGATCAACAGGCGGATTTGATATGGTGTGAGAACAACTTCAACTTCCTCAAGATGCTCTACCTGACTCACTTTGCCTCCCACGTACGGCGTTTTGGATCCATATCAATTTATTCCACAGAGATCGCTGAACTAGCACATAATGATCAGATTAAAGATGGATACCGCAGGTCAAACAAGTATGACGCCGCCCGGCAGATCTTGTCGCCATCTGGCCGCCAACATGTCCGAGGAATGAGGTTGCAGACAATAGAAGCAGTTTCGAAAGTTAAAGGTGTGATCGTGGCTGAAGATGGTGGGATGGAAATGCCGAGTTTTTCAAGTTACCGTACACCTCGCCGGGTTCTTAAAGCCCGTATGAAGAACACCAGCACGCTGTAACGGGGGCACTCTGTAGGAAGACGGATCCTAAGATTGCGACCGCACCGAAAACTCAAAGTAGACGTAAGGATCAAAAATAAAGAGAAAGATAATTCAAAGTAGAATCAAGCTGTAAAACTTAATATCGTTAAGCCTGAAAGCTTCACTCAATAAGTTCTCTCGAGGATCGTTGGTTATCAGAATTGTGTGTCTCTCGCTTTAGTTAACTAGAATAATGTAAAGCCAGAGGACACCCGTCAACCATTCTGACCTTTCACGAGCACCCTGCTCAGCTCAGGGCTGTCCAACTCACCCGCCTAGAGTGGGCTAACACTCGGAGGCAGTCGGACGGCTCGGATATTAACTATCACCACAAATAGGAAGTGCTTCCGGTGATGTCTCTCCAATTACAGCTGCATGACCGAAAGCTCTTTCCTATAGGTAGCATATCAGTGGCCGACCAACATGCCCACCGTAGAGATAATATCCATTGGGACTCACGGGCCCATCGGTGGTTTCGTCTATACAAGCTACGCTGTCCATCGGCAAATCGACTTGGCTTTTAAACCGGACTGCAAGCTCCCATGGTAAGAAGTCTCCTGCTGTTTGACTGCATAGGCGCTACCCACAGCCAACCATGCAGCACCCTCTTAAATCATGACAAGACTCACACCTCTAGAGTCCACTAATAACCCATGGTAATGCTACAGTTCACGGGTTAGCCTGGGACTCGCTTTGGGGTGGTTGTCCTGGAAGCCTTGCAGCTTCCCCGGTGTGCCCCAAGCCCTCTACTGTTAACCATACAACTACCCGGAGGTCAAAGTATGCCTGTAGGTGGTTCCCAGGTGTTATCCAGGTGGCGCCCCAGGAGGCGGTCACCCTCACACCCCTTATATATCCTGCGAACAGCTTCTGGTCGGTTGGACGGCCACAACTCATACGGTGTTGTTGGAGCGTTCCTATGGATCTCACATTACTAGGAAGCATACAACTACACAGCCGTACAGTGCTGTCGCGCCGTACCAACGCTGGGGCCGCAGGGGGGTGTTAGGAATATCGCCTGAAAGTTACAGGAGGTTCGGACCACGCCTGCTCCGTTAGTAGTCCGTTTCGTACCTTACGAAGCGGCCCTATGAACATTTAAGAGCCCCACTATAGTGGGATAACTTTCCCCTAAGTCTGCAGATGACTTTGTCAGTGAAGGTAGGGTAACTGGGGTCCTAAGATAGGGTAATCATGTTTCCAAGGTAGGGTAACTTCACCCTATGATGCATTTAGTTCCTTCGGGAGTCCGCGCGACCACATATAATGTTGCCCCGGAGACCCGTGCAATGTTTACTATGGGTCCTTTGCTTTATGTGAACGTACCCTCCGAAGGTTACCCTGCCTAGTAGGGTAACTTTGGCCTACCTAGGTTACCCTGTCTAACCTTATGTCACCAAGTCTCTTTGTAGACACTTGTACCAACTCATGTCTACCGGTAGTATACTAAGTATACTGGCCTATCCTCAATATGGTTACCACTTGGTATGCCATACGGGCTTGAGTCTAGTCCACTGTAGCTACCGATCTGTAGGGTCGTTACACACGCTGACCGAACTATGCGCAACCCTCAATCTCCATTATGCCGACATGATGCAGGAGATACTACATTTTACTAGGCAGACTGCTGCGGATGACCGGCGGTTGCCAGCTGACCCCACCGAACTAGGGTTACGCCCTGTAGAAGGATTTGCTCAGCATGAAATTCCTGTCGCCAACTTTCAGGAAACTGACAGGTTCCAGATCCACCGGGCCCACTGCACTGGAACAAAGCCATTCCTAACGGCGGCCCCAGAAACGATTGGGTATGGGTCAAGACTGGTGGGAAAGCAAACTATAGAGATTTACAAGGACGGGTGGTGGCTCGGTTGCTAGCACTTTTCAAGATAAGAAATATTCTCAGTTAGGCGGGAGGTGTCGATCAGTTGGCATTGGTTTGCATACTCGATCTGGTCAATAGTGGCAGATTTGACATTGCGAGCATATATATTATAGTCGGCAGGCCGGTCAATCGTCGAGCCATGCGAATAGTCAGTATAGGGGCAGTGATCAGACAGGGGCAGGTAATTCCTAGTGGCGAGAGGCAATGGATAGTGAATCACAGGATTGATCTGAGGAGGTTTAATGAAATATATTAAATTATTCTATCCAATTATGTACAGTATTTATACGAGTTAAGGCTGGGCACTCAAGGTGGCGGTTCCCATATTGAGTGTCCGGCTTCCACTCGGCCGCGAGAGTACTACACAATCCGCTCACATTTAAGGGAATTTTTAAATAGGTTGAATTGTTCTGCATGAATATACGGCCAAGTTGAAGCCGTACACTTAAGATGGCAGTTCCCATATTGAGTGTCCGGCTTCACCTCAGCCACGGGAGTAATATACGATCTGCGAGCGTTTCAGGGAATATTTTAAATAGGTTGAATTGTGTAGGCGGCCGAGTTGAAGCCGGCGACTTAAGGAAGACATCCCCTTAGAAAGTGTCCTGCTTCCACTCGGCCGTGTGAGTTCCACGGATTATTCATAATACCAATTTATTCTCTCCTGTGGCGAAGCCAACCAAAGTCCGGGGTCTCCATGGCGGCCGTGCCGGGCGTCTTGTAAACAGTGAGGGAATTATGGAAGTGACAGGAGGGTGTGGGCTAAGAAAAGCGCAATGTAGGATGTCAGCGGACGGGAGTGAACAGATCTAGGTCGCTAGAGGTAAAAGGGGATCTGGGAGGGCCGCCTGATGCGCGCAGTTGGTAAGAGTAGGCAGGAGGCCTGTAGACGAGAAGATAAGGGGGCAGATACAACAGGAAGGCGCTGGGAGGGAGTGGGGTCGCAAGCCGCGCGTCGGACCCTTTTGAGGGAAAGTGGGGCATCTGGGCACACCAGACACAAGAGATGAAGGGCAAAGAGAGCTCAGGAGATCCGGAAGGACGGGAGGCAAAGAGTGGACTGGCTTCGTCCGGACGCGGGCTCGATATGCCCGCTGAAAAAGGTTTTTTTGCTGATGCAGGCAGATTTCCACAAGGTTGGGGAAGGGTCTCATTGAAATCCACTAGCCGAGGTGGATTGAAGGGTGTATAGCCAGCAGCATCCCGACATGCCTTGTCTGAATCTGCTCCCTAATGTAGCTTGAATAGGGTCCAGCTACATGGAAAGGCATGCCTGTAGATCGCTGTGCCTAGATAATGGTAGATAGTAGTTCTGATTAGTTGAGGAAGAGTTGATGTGAAAGAAGTTAGAAAAGTTTTGTGTGAGTTGTTACCTGCGATGATACAAGGCGTATGTTGTGAGTGGTTACCAGGACAATGACAGCTTAGTCATTCTATGTAAGATCCTTTTTCGTCTGAAAACCCTTTTCCTGATTGTTAAGTACTCTATCGTGAGCAGATGACATCAGGGTTAAGAATAGATCCTGGATGCAGCAACTCATAGGTGGCTTCCCTTGATGTGTGTCAGGCGATAACTGTAAGATATTGACCATCCTGGTACACCAGGCGGACAGGATGTGGGTTGGATTGCACCCAATGGACTGGGAGGCATTGGTGCTGCTGGGACCCTCACAGGGCGGACTGGGCGGACCTGAGAATCTGGACGGAATGCCTATCCATCCAGAGCAAAGGTTTTTTTTGCTAATCTTATTACTTTACCTTTACCAAACGATTATATATGAGCCGTACTCACTATTAATCCGTTACCTCAAATATTTTTGGCCCAGTTAGCTCAGAATCCTACCGTGTTAGCTACCCCGTAACAATATTGCTTGGTACTAGAGCGTTGTTGGCAAAGCATGCTTACTCATTTTTCACAAACATGTTTTGCAAAACTCCATTTATGATAACTGTCATCTCAAATGACAGTGCACCAAACTGCCCCTTAGGGGCTATTTGGCGTCTCAATATATGAGTGGTAAACTCACTCAAACGTTCGTTTCAAAACCCCTATTTAAGTAGTCTCTCAAACTGCACTTTGAGCGGTTTCTGTTTCCAAACTCCTCAGATAAGTTTTTATGAATAAGAGAAAATTATTAATCACTGGAAGAGGTTAATTTCCCATAAATTAAATTTAATATGATGATAGTAAGCAGAATCTATGTTAAAATATCATTTATTAACATAATAGTAATCTATGGAAGCGTTGTTCACAAACTGAAGTTTACAAACTTTGGAAACTGCTATTTGGAAACCGCGGGCAGCCAAATACACCAACCAACTCAAACGTCAACGTCCCAAACAGCCCCTCAGCCTGTGGAGGTTCCTACTTTGAGGGTCATTGTTTATTTCCCGAAGGCATGTTTTAGCCAAGGCGGGTATTGCAAAGGTATGCAACCGGCCGGAGCGTATGGGAAAGGTTTTCTCCATTTTCTAGGGACTCTTGGTATAAAAGACCACTCTGAACCTACTACTTTCACTAGAGTATGGGAGTATGGTGGGGGACTCCTTGAGTCGACCTACTATAGGCTCCCAGATTGCCCATCTTTGAATGATGAAGGCTCCAGAACAACAACACCTATCAAAAATATAAATCTATCAAATGATAGATTAGAAGCCAGAGAACAAGGTATGATAATCGAAGTAGATTTAAAATATATGAAGTTTTGATTGAGTTATGGGGGTTTGAAAAAAGGCAGTTATTGGGGCAATGTCAACCCCTTCTGTTTACTGTTAATAGACAGGTTAGTATGCCAAGACCATAGTTAACCTCCTAGTAAGTCAATGATAATATTAAATTAACCTAAATTAACCTAAATTAGTAAGCTTAACCAATGTCGTAGTGGTCCGGTTTGAGGAGTCCCACACCATACCGTCGACCAGCCCGCAGGGAGCCATTCTGACGGTGGAAAAATAAGTACATGATATTGATGGCATTCAGTGATCCTCTTCACTTCATTTTTTAATTCCTCTTCACTATTTTCTGGTAGCCGTAGAGAGTGATTGTTCCATGCAAAGGTTTCACTTGAGATGGTAAATTTCTCCCTCGATAGGTATCCGAAAGGGTTGACCGCCAAGTGCATGCAATGTTGCAATGAAGGGGGGGGTTCGATCAAAAAATGATCCAAGGCTAGGAACGCGCTCTTTCAAACCAGGGGGTTCTAAGATAAAACCCCTTCTAAAAAATCGGTAAACCATGATATTTGAAGGCAGTTGGAAGCAAAGAAACAAATGAAATGATAGGAATAGAGGGCAAAATGCAGCAGAAAAAGCAAATGAACAAGAAATGGCACTCCACTTCCCCGGCTTCTGAGCAATAAATACTCGCATATCTGGGTTAAAGGTAGAAATTCCCATCAGAGTCCCTGCTTTTTTTGCTTACTAAGACATTAAAGCAACCACCCCTTCTAACCCCCCGGGTTAGATCATCAAATGCCTTCTTTGCAACACTGAGTGCATGGTTATTCTAAGGGTTTTCTCCCATGCAACCCCTTGAGTTGCCAAGCCTCCGAAAAAAAGAAAAAAGGCAGTCCAAACCAGGAGTCTTGGCCGCACAAAAAATGTCACAAAAGGAATCCATCAAATACCAACTTCAAGATCCTTGATCGAGAAACAACCCTCGCAGCCTGCTCTCATCAACAACAACTAGCTATCTACGGAACCGCCAAAATGCCTAACACGTATGATTCCCTACGCTCCTAATTCCCTTCCTTTTCAGCATTGGCCTTCGCTCGCTGGTGATTGCTTTCTTGGAGAATTGCATTCCAGCTCGATCTCTTCTCTCAGCCATTGGCGAATTCTGTGTGCAGATTATGCCTGGAGGTTCTGGGCTGGAGCCGGTTATTACCGATTCCTTCCTTAAATATATGCTGCTGCTGGGAATTGATTCTCTGCTCCTGATTCCTTGCCCTCGGGCAAGGTATCTGCCATCGCAATATTCATTCCCACCAGTATGTTTGCCTCCTGAAGTTATTTTCGGGGTCTTGTCGGATACGCTTGCAGAGTACTCTGATCCTTTCTTTCTAAGAAGCCGATCTATGAGCACCAAGTCTTTCTTACCGATTAAATTCATGTCGTCGAATGCACCAGCATTCACAGCAGCAGAATAATGACAGTTGTCACTTCTGTGCTCGGCGCTGTTATACTTACTTGAATGGCCACTGACGAGACTGGGATAGTACCGTTCCCACTGCCGACCAGGTCCTTGTCCCGGAGACTCTTCTGAAGAAGCGCAAGGCTCAGCAGAAGACTGCCGAGAAGCGTGCCGCGGCCGCTGAAGCAAGAAAAAAGGTAATTTCCCACTCATCATTTATTTCTGAAAGTATAAGAGGTTGGACTATTCGGTGATGATACCTGCAATACGCGAAACTAGCCACGGCAATGCTGTTGCTTCGTCAACCATCTTTCGGGACTGAGAATTCCTCCTTTTTCCTCGATGCATTCATCCGATTACCTATTGAAAACATGCTAATTATGGGAAATCACAGGACAGTAAAGCAAAGCGCGAAGTAATGTTCAAGCGCGCCGAGAAGTACGTGAAGGAATACCGTGAGGCCGAGCGTGAGAAGATCCGTCTTGCTCGAGATGCCAAGAAGGAGGGCAGTTTCTATGTCCCTGCTCAACCGAAACTTGTCTTCGTTGTCCGTATCAAAGGGTTTGTATCTGACCATCTCAAGCCATTGGAAATTAGACTTACGGTTGAGAACAGTATCAACAAGATTGCCCCCAAGCCTCGCAAGATCCTTCAGCTCCTCCGTCTCCTCCAGATTAACAACGGTGTCTTTGTTCGCCTTACCAAAGCCACCGCTGAGATGCTCCGTGTCGTTGAGCCATGGATCGCCTATGGTGAGCCTAACCTCAAATCCGTCCGTGAGCTGATCTACAAGCGTGGCTACGGAAAGATCGACCGCCAGAGAATCCCCTTGGTATATTCCCTCTCGCTATCCTCTGCCCCCTCGCTTCACACTAACGCAATATCCCAGACCGATAACAAGCTCATTGAGGAGAGCTTAGGCAAGTACGGTATCATTTCCATCGAGGATCTCATTCACGAGATCTACACTGTCGGCCCCAACTTCAAGCAAGCCTCCAACTTTCTCTGGCCCTTCAAGCTCTCTTCTCCCAACCGCGGCTTCCGCACTCGCAAATTCAAACACTTTGTTGAGGGTGGTGATCTAGGTGACCGTGAGCAGTTCATCAACCAGCTCATCCGCAAGATGAACTAGAAATTGGAGGTTATCATGAAGTCTGATTTTTTCCTATTGGGGGTTCCAATAAACAAAAAGTTCTTCTCCTACCTATCTCTACACAATTCCCCTAGGCAATAGTTATTTTTTGAATTCAGTCATTAGTTCTCCCTTGCGCCATTGTGATATACCCAGTTGCGTGCTTGGTAAAGTGGAACTCTGGAGCTTCCTGGTGATTCCATCGTGGCATATTACACCTATCTCCCTAGCGTATTATTCGCACTATAATCCGCCCTGGGATCCAGTGTTGGGGCGAATTACATGAATGATATCGGTATACAGCTGTTCTCCACCCCTTTACATCTAATGAAGCACCCAAAGATCTCCCGAATTGTAACCCAACGTGTCGAACCGCCTCCCCACCGTTCACAAAACGAACCTGTCCAGTACCACATCACCACCCCCGTTCGCCCACCCACTGGAGACACCATAGTACAAATGCTCCCCTCTCTCACCCCAGTTGCTGCGACACAAACCCTTTGCTAATCATCACAGAAAATCACCCCCTCAGTCGTATCCTGCCCAGTCCAAGCCCAACCCAAACCAATTCCTTCGCCCATATCCTTAAGTCCCATGAACGTTCATGCACACAGAGAAAAGTCACCCTCCAACATGCATTGACTCTCTGATCCAGCCCGTTGAGCCACCCCACTTCTGTAACGCTTGGGACCTATGCTGGATATTGTGGGCGGTAATACAGTTGTGGGTGTTGGTTTTGCTGCGAGGGTCAGTTACTACCCAGTTACCGTCATTGTTGCATTGCGGCGACGAATAGATGGGAGGGTGAGGCGACGCCCGTGGGGGGTTCGGTTACAGTGCTACCGTAGTGTTCGATGGCAGTGCCAAAGGTTAGCCCGTTGCCGTCCTGTAATTTCCCGTTTTACAATTTGAAATTGAATAACTACTAGTCCAGTATCGTAGTCTCCGGGACAGTGTTCACGATACAAGCCAGGAGGAGATTCACCAGACATGTGGCTAAATTCCGGACACGCCAAGACTGATCATCACATTCAGGCTCCCTGCTTCGATTTCAAATTAACTGTGGGGATGGATGGCATAATAATTATTAGGATAATATTATTATGATAACTGGGAGATAACCGGGGCATTAACCCTCATAACCCTAACTCAGATAGTATGTATGCTTAATCTGTTGACTTGAAGGACCCATCCTCTTGGTATGATAGGTATATATCACCCTGCCTCTCGCACAGACTGCCGGATTCCATCCCTGAGCAGGAACCACGCACCAAAGGTCAGAGCAACCAAAGCTAGGATCTCTTTTTCTTCATCTCATGTAAGATTCTCTACGACTGCGGCGATCACAACAGCTAACCAATCCATGCAAGATGTCCTCCTCCCCACCCGAAGTACCCGAAGAAGTCGATGTAGTCGACGCAATCGCACCCCCCAGCAAACTCTACATTCGCTACTCCACCGAAACCAACGCCAACAATCACCGCTGGGGGCACGTTTGTTTCGACGTCTCCGCCATCACGCCCGGCGACATCGGCGGTCTCTATGCTGCGCTCAGCAGCGCGATTGCAACCGACCTGCAGCGTCTCCAGCACGAACGCAAGCTAGTCTCTAAGCGCGCGAGCTCCTTCGGCATGGGCTTGACGGCCCCGGGATCGGAGACCAAGTATGACCCCCTCAACTGCGAGCTGAGGATCGAGCATTGTAGGCTCCTGGATAAGAGTGGGAAGTTGGTGCTCCCGCCGCTGGGGAAGGCGAATGTTTTGGCAGTTGCGGGCAAGGAGGGTTGGGAGAGGGCCGGGGGGAAGTCGGGGAGGATGGATCTGGTGGAGTGGCTGCTGAGTATTGTGGTGATTAAGGCTAGTAGTGAGGGGGAGGGGGCGGTGATGTGGGGGGAGGAGGTGCTGCAGGGGTTGTTATTTGAGGAGGGTGTTAATTGGCCGTGGTATTGCATTAAGGTTGGGTTTGTGTTTGGTATGTATCTTTGCCCAAGCACAACCAGAGGGGATGCAATACTAATCCTTTGTTTGCTTGTATCCAGAGTCACGTTTAGACTTAGTCCTGAAGCATCACGCCCGCCTCGCCGAAGCAGGAATCGATCCACAAACGTTCTTCCCCATCCATCCCCTTCACCCAACTCTATCACCACCTCCCCCTGCGGTCCCGGAGAAAGATGCCAAGCCCACTGCTACAACACCAGCGTCTGGGAGCGCCGGTAGAAGTCGTAAGGTCGAACTGGTGAGAGCGAAGTCCAAGAGTGCCTTCACCATGAAGTCACTCATTAAAAGTTAATTCTTGCTCCTTTTTTTGTCTTGCCTCATGATGTCTCATTTCCGAGGATTATCTTTTCACATTGTCTTGCGGTAAGTGGATGTTCCCTACCGCTATTTGATGGGAAGTCCTTTCCAAGTATCTCCACGTTTTAGTGTATTAGGGTACTGGTATCTTAGCACCCATAGTAGTCCTAGCCGTTTTTTTTAAGTCTTCGGAATGTTGGTGACTGTTCAAGTTAAACCAAGAGCTCACTTGCACAGAAGTCATTTGTGCCTTTCTTGCCCTTGGGGCATGTCAAGATCAAGTTACCCAAGTATACTACTATTAAGGCTCAGATAAAAATATCATGGAGAGAAGATACCGAGGTTCAAAGTAACAGGTACTCTAAATACAGTCACTCGACTGAAGTGTTCGTGATTTGAGATATGTTTAATCGTGATTGCGCAATTTCCGTACTACCTGGCTGATGGGGTCGTGGGGTCGTGGGGTGTAGAAGGCGAGTTGCGACACCAGAAGAGTCCCCACTCTGATGACCGCTCGGGTCCATGATCGCTCGTTCACAACAATCAACCTTCAACGATCAACCACCATCAATTAACTAATGTAGATAAGAAGAAAAAAATATAATTAAAATAATTCAACAACAAGAAAGACTAAAAGTAAGAGCATGTACTTGGTATAACCTCCCCTGGCGTCCAGAACCACAGGCACTATAATATTAAGCTGGATTTCGATAGCTTTTCAAAAAACTTCTTAGGAATTGTCTTACAATCTAAAGGAAGCACCTAGGCTAGTAGCCTCTTGTTAACATTCGGTTTTCATCCTGGGATATCTCCAATCCTTGGATAATATTAATAAAGCCCTTTTTTAAACTCAACAGATACAAGTTAAATAGGAATCAATCTGGGAAATAAGAGGGATGCTCTGATACATTAATATTATTAACCTCTAGCCAAGCAATAACATTGTGGGTTTTGTGAAAAGGAGCATTGTCTTGGAGAAAAAGACAATCATGAATACAACAAGTAAACATTTAATTAATAACAGGTTTCAAGGGGTTTTTCACAAGTCTAACAAATGGGTTTTGGGTAATATTTTGAGTAATAGAAACTAGTGGATCTTGTTATTAACCGAAAAGGATACACTGATCATAAGAGATCTTTCAGATGTTTTGTCCACTTTGGGTAGACATAATAGTATAGTTCTATCTCTCCCAGCACTCTTAATACCAATTGCTCTGTGAGATTATGGATGAATATATACAGCTTCTATTATAAATTACAAGAATTGGATTAAGGATTTTGAGTATCTTAAGTATGAGAGGTTTGAGAATGTTCAGAAAGCTAACCTTAACTGTGAATGCAGAGGTAGTCCAACATTACATTGTGATGCTAACAGCGCTACCTTGATTCATCCAGGTACTATGACAAGCTTAAAGAAACACCCTGGATCCTCAATGTCCTAATGACCTCAGATGTTGATCAGCGAAAAATTAATGTTGCCTGTGAGGAGCGGGCACTCTGTCAGGCCCTCCCGCAGGTACCCCCCGTTTACCTTCACTTCCCAACCTGCTTTCAACATCCTGACTCCCCTGCATGTGAAAATGCCTATAAGTAATCGCCTACGAATAGTAGTAGTCTCAGGCATAATTTTTGGTTCTAAATAATGTTTCTATCTATATATGTATTTCTATATACTCTACATGTATGATGAGGCGCGGTCTCGGTCGGGGAGCAACAGAGCCCAGCAGAAAGGGGCTGTGTCGCTCCAGAACTTATTCAATCATTCATACTGTGACAGGAAGTGATTGTTAGGCATATGGGAAAAGCACAGCTTTTTCACATAGTTTTGTATACCCTGGGGTTACCCCACCTTCACCTTGTGAAGCTAACTGTTAGGCGCACGGACTCCTGTAAGGATCTCTAGGGCAGAGTTACCCTACCCTGACACGCAGGAACTTCGAGGAATAAAATTAATACACGCCTCCAGCCCCGGCGTTCGGACGGGGTGTAAGCACTGGCCGCCTGCTTGGTTGGGTGCCAACACCAAAGACCACTATGATTGGAACACACATTATAACACCATATACGTCGCGGCCGTCTGTCCGACAGGATCCTGTTCGCAGGGAATATGAGGGGAGACCTCCGGACACCATATGCAGGTGGAGGCAGATGGGTCGGGCAATGGCGCATAAGGTTACAGACACTCGAAGACAGACTGTCAGAACAGTGTGTGGAAGGTAACTGGACGTTTTGCATATAAGTTAGACCTCTCTTGCGTACAAAGACGCTTAGGGTACGAAGGAGCTAACTATGCCCAGCAACTGGAGCGGGTGACTCCAGAAAAGACAGGTTGGCCAAGGATGGAGTCAGAGGGAAAAAACCTATAGGTGTGATCCCGAGGACAAGTGATGCAATGCCAGAAGACAAGAATACTACATGCGGTCGCAGGTCGAATTCGCTACAGAGCCAACAAAAGAAGAATGGCCATCTTCTGTCTGGCGAGTTAGACTACCTTCATACAGCACGAGGGCAAGATAATTCGTAACCATTGTTGTTAAAGGATAAACGGATGAGATAGCACCTGACGTGGTCTCCATACAATTAGGAATAAGGGGAGCCCCGAACGATAAGTTGACTATGGGAGCAAGAACGTGTGGTAGATAGTTCTCAAGGTCTACAAGTGGTGAGACTCGGAAAGAGTTGGTAGAAAGATTAGCGAGATACCTAGTTTGTATAGAGATAGCATGTATACCGCGATTGCTCAGACGCGGAATATATATATCACAGTATCTTCACTGCTATTAGCCACAACAAGCAGGGAGAAGAGATTTGTCAATATAAGAAGTTTCCACATTTTATTGTTACCAATAGTTCGACTATCTATATCGAAGGATACCATTATATCTTGCCTACATTACTCGTGTCCCCTTAATGAGTTCTCCGATATAAAACGATTCAGGTCCCAGCTGTTGGAATTCCTCACGCCAAGGCTACCACCTAAGACTAACACTGTGCTCTCGCCCCAGGGTTGGGATGACGGAATTGTTAGGTGGTAGCTTCGGCGTGAGGTATTCCGACAGGTAGGACCTTAATCGTAATTATATCGGAGAACTCGTTAAGAAGACACGAGTCATGTAGGCTAGATATAATTATTCACTTTGAGGTAGATCGTCGAAGTATTGGTAACGATATAAAAGTGTGGATAACTTATTATATTGATAAGATCTCTTCTCCGTGCTTGTTGTGTCTAATAGCGGCGAAGATGCTTCGATATTTATATTCCGCGTCTGAGCAATCGCGGTATACATCATCAGCAAAAAAACCTTTTTCACCGGACGTATCGAGCCCGCGTCCGGACGAAGCCATTCGGCTCTTTGCCTCCCGTCCTTCCGGATCTCCTGAGCCCTCTTTGCCTTTCATCTCTTGCGTCTGGTGCGCCCGGACGCCCCACTTTCCCTCCAAAGCGTCCGACGCCCTCCTTGCGACCCCACCCCCT
>Ga0307509_10001778_pt1 | contig 35832 bp, 52 predicted proteins | sample 10_EM_MG_FD_202245 | JGI IMG/M metagenome (GOLD analysis project Ga0307509, IMG submission 202245) | Populus trichocarpa ectomycorrhiza microbial communities from riparian zone in the Pacific Northwest, United States - 10_EM | ecosystem: Host-associated > Plants > Roots > Unclassified | place...
GCGAGTCATCTGCGACTATGACAGAAACAGCTTCCGTTCATATAGACACGACGTATGTTTTCCTTTGTCTTATTTTCTTTGATTTAAAAATTACTGCAGGATGGGAGCGGCATATATTGGTGTTGTGTTAGCTGGAATGTGAGTGACCTCAAACCCAAAACAAAATCCAGGCCTTGAATCGGCAAACTATCCCTTCTCTGCTCAGGCTTTATGGAGGTAAGCCAGCATTCTTTCCATGAACACTGGTTTTCTGATCAAATTTAGTTTCTTCCGTGCAGGCTTGGTATTATTTCTTCAAATATCAGCAGGTGTGCACCTTTTGTAGTTACCGACTTTTATCCTATAAAGCAACTGCCCTCCTAGGATGCCTGGTATATCAGAACTCTCGTATGTATATTTTGGCCCTTATCTCGGTTGAAATCGCCATCAGCGTTTCACTCAATCAGGTCGGCGCTGTGTGGCTGTTCGAGACGATTCATCAACTATTAATATCACATACTGGTCAGTACATCTCTTTTTATCCGATAGCATACCGAATCTACTTTATGTCTACAGTATACTACTATGTTATCACGCATTACAATCATCCCGCGACGCTCGATCGCATCGTATGGTAAACATTCTACCCTCATGCTCGAGTGACCAGGCTGACTTTTGCGAAAGGAGTATCCTTGTGCGTCGCACTGCCGTTTATAATCAGGAACATTCACGAACTTCTTCCAAGCTGGAAGTGTTATTCAACGTCTGTTTTATTTTTGTCAATTTGTTTGATATATTCGTTCTGAAATTTCGGTGGTAGGGGTTGATCGGAATGTTGGTTCAAGGGTGGGCCCCGGTCCTTCAGATCAGCAACCATGTACTAACGTAGCATTTGCAGTTTTCTGACCATGCGGGTCTGGAGATGTATGCACATTTATTTCCGATTCAATTCTTTCACCAGAGGTTAATCGAATCTAGTAAGCGGTCGTAACGTCCCATTAACAATGACTGTGGTGAGTCTTGTTTCCAATTCATGCTTTTGGGGCCCAGTCACAGCGCCATTCAAGGGGGCTTTGGTACTTTCCTGCTTTGGTAAATCTACTCTCTTTCGATATGAAAGACCTACTAAGCCTTATTAAAGGGTGCTCTGCTGGTATGATATTCTAGCCGTCTTCCGCGCTTGCCTAAATCGAAAAAAAATATCGTGGAAGCTTTCACAGTTCAATCGTCAGTCCGATCTTATTTCGAACCAGACACCTCGTTTAAGTATATGCATAGCCTTAAACTTCATACATGGGCTGAGCTTGAGCAACTCAAGGCCGGTGTGCCTCTACTTCTATTGATTCTGTTTTCTGACCCTGGGTTGTTAGGGGCTTTCCATGGCGGTGAACTTGCTTGGCGCGGTCACAGATGTCCTCATCGCCGCGGCTCTATTCGTCTTCCTTCATAGGTCACGAACAGGCTTCAAGAAGTGGGTCCACTTACGTGATTAAAAACTCCATATTATGCTAACATGAAGGTCGTCACCAAGGTCTGACACCATGATCAGTAAATTGGTGAGTTTGTTGAAAGGAATACATGATTGTTGCCATTCGTCAACTGCACGCCCTCAGATAGCATTCACTGTAAGCACAGGGTTGTTGACCAGCATTTGCGCCGTTGCATCTCTTATCTCCGTTAGTTGTTCTATTGCTTTCTAGTAAAATTTCCAATCGGTTTTACTCCCTTTCCCAGATACTTGCATCGGGGCACACATTGATTTATGTTGCCTTCTATTTCACTCTCGGTCGCCGTAAGTAGTTTGTCCCTGCAAACATACTCATTCCTCTTTGTTGAGCACTTTGGCAGTTTACAGTAACTCCATTCTAGCAACACTGAATGCGCGAACGATCATCCGAAGAATCGGTGAAAACAGCGATGAACTTTCCTTTTCTTTGCAGACCATGTCAAAGACGGCCCAACGAAGCCCCACTTCAGCGGTAAATGGCTTCACCCCGACTATTTGAACGCATGATTGAGTCAGCTCTAGAGGTCGACGAACATCTCAATCAAAATCGACACGATGCAAGACTTCATACGAGATCAACATCCGAACATTGGGAGCGAGAATGCAGAACCTGAGGTCGGTCATTTCCCAGAGGCTTTGTGTCGCTTGTTTGCTGACTCATTTTGTAGTCGGCGGTCACTGAACGATCCTTTTAAATGCCTTGTATATGTAGCACACTATGTAGTACCAGTCCTACGATGTTCCCTTATTGTTTTCTCTCAAATGGTAGACTTCGCTAAATATGCTGATGGTGAGCGCTAGTGAGCATTGAAAGCTGGATGTGTATGTTTTACAAGTGGATCAGGCTGAACCATCATTTGTGATTTCTTGGGGTTCGCTTCTCCTACCAATGACCACGTAAATAATAACCTCCAAGAACTCAACCTCGGACGTCTTTCACTCCAAATCTTGACATCGGTGTCTACATAGGAGGATCGCAAATGTCAGTTTGTCCTGCGGCGCGTTTTCTACTTGGAATAAGTATAGCGCTGTCACGTCTAGCAAGCCTCTTTCATGTGCCGTATTGCCCTGCAAATCATCACCTTGCAAGTAACATTTATTTCGATTGGGAAACCTAATACTGGGCCACGACCATTGCGTTGGTACATAATTGGGAGGAGTGATGTAGCCCAGACCTATCACTTCTTGCAAATCTCTGCATGGTGTCATCTTTCTCTCTGTCCCGACAGTCCCACGGGGGTAGTATAGAAACGTCTATCCAGGCAGATTCACCTGCATCTGGAGGTTGATGGTTTGTGCAACTGTTCTACCCAAAGCGCTGGGCGCGATTCATACGGACGATCTCAAGGATCTGAACAACACGCGTCGTGGTGCGCCCTGCATCATGCCTGGAGAACTCATCTTCATTCCTTGCCTGTCCAGCCTTTGGAAGGCATTTAAAACAAAAGTGATGTCTGTCGCCGCCTCGTGGCCTCTACAACGCTATATGCAGCAACAGGATTGCTGAACCGCGGGCTTCTTTATTAAATTGGAACTACGATCTATGGGAAGGGACCTTAGAATCTCGTCCCGTCATCCGGATTGGGACTGATCCTATCCTAGTAGTCCCTCTTGATAAACTTACTTAAAGCCCATCGCTATGCAGACTAACTATCCTCTCTTTATTTCCTTACCCCTTCGTTCTGTGCCATGGCGTTCAATTATATTCTGGGCCTTGAAGTTGTCCTCGTCTTTGTGGTCCTTTTTGTCTTGAACACTTTTTTTTGTTCATCCAGGACACCTGCACTCCCACCTGGTCCCAAACCCCTTCCGCTGGTCGGAAATATTCTCGATATGCCTTCCGAAAAGGAGTGGCTAACTTTCGCTCGTTGGGGTGAAACTTGGGGTACTTGTTAGTTCTTCTCTATTTTACGCATAAATAACTTGTTTATTACCAGGAGATATCTGTTCCGTCACAGTCCTTGGCCAACCACTTATTATTTTGAATTCCGCGAAAGTAGCAATCGACATGCTCGACAAAAAGAGTGCCATATATTCGGACCGGCCCACCCTCCAGATGGGTGGAGAACTTGTAGGTTGGAAGAACACAATGGTCCTTTTGCCCTATGGCGATCGCTTCCGCCGCTATCGTCGTCTCTTCCACAGATTGATAGGGAATCCAGCCTCCATTCAACGGTTTTACCCGAGTGAGGAATTGGAAGCTCGGCGATTTTTACGCCGACTCCTCACAACGCCAGGTGACTTGGCTGCTCATGTTCGCAAGTGCGGTGTGATCCATTCTTTTAAAAAGGATGATCTACTGACTATGCATTCAAAGGACGGCAGGCGCCGTGATTCTCAGAATATCGCACGGCTATGAAGTGAAGGAAACGAACGACCCGTTTGTTGAAATTGCGGATAAGGCAACCCAACAATTTTCGTTAGCGACGGCCCCAGGTGGTTATTTAGTTGACCTGATTCCAGCTTGTGGGCGCTGTCTTTTTAGTTCCTACCGAATGACCTTAACTCGTCACACAGTACGCCATATTCCTCTGTGGTTTCCAGGAGCAACGTTCCGCCGACAGGCAAAAAATTGGTCCGGCACCTTGTTAGAAATGGTTGAGCGCCCTTACGGCTTTGTAAAGCAACAGATGGTATGACCCTGGATCTATTTTGTGTGGTGGCGAATTCGATCATTCCTTAGGCCTCTGGTACTGCCCAACTTTCGTTCACTTCCACATTATTGGAGGGGAAACGGTTGAGCGAAGAAGAAGAATTTGACCTCAAATGGAGTGCGGCGAGTCTATATTCTGGTATTTCTATAACCCCTTGCATGCGCGCCACCATCTAATGTCGCATTTCAGGTGCTGCCGATACTGTGTGTTTCCTGATTTCTTTTCTCCAGCCGGAAGTTCTTATCCCGAAACAGACGGTTTCAGCAATATACTCGTTCTTTTTGGCGCTGACCCTTCATCCCGAGGTCCTGAAAAAGGCCCAGTCGGAAATTGATGCTGTTGTGGGCAGCGAGAGGTTACCTACCTTTGCGGATCGCCCTCACCTACCGTACATCAACGCTCTGGTCCTGGAAGTTTTCAGGTGGCATACAGTTGTGCCTACAGGTGAATCAATTTCGTCAATAGTTTTGAAAGGTGCTAATATTCTGAACACAGCTGTCCCTCATCGGGTTATGCAAGACGATATCCATGAAGGCCACTTCATTCCCAAAGGCGCCTTGGTAATACCAAATATCTGGTACGTATCTTTCCAGCCCGTTGATAGAAAATATGTAACGCTGGCCGAAGGAAGTTTTGTCATGATCTCAGAGTTTACAGAAATCCATTTGAATTCAACCCGGAGCGATTTCTTCCTTTAAAGGGTCTTACACCAGAGCCAGATCCTCGAGAAGTCTGCTTTGGGTTTGGAAGAAGGTAGGCATTACTGGAACAATCTGGGGTCAGAGGCGCTTTACTGATTTCGATCGGTGATCAACTTCAGAAGCTGCCCAGGTACGAGATGATTATTTTCGACTGCACTTTGCTCCAGCTTCACTGACGGATTTTGATAGGCGTTCATCTCGCTGATGCGTCGGTCTTTATTTCCTGTGTGATGACATTGGCGGTGTTTGACATATCGAAATGTGTTGAGAATGAGGGCGTCGTTGAGCCCGTGCATGGGAATACGACAGGGACGATAAGGTGAATTCTTGCCTGAAAAGCAGTGGCTGAGGCAATGTTGACCTTTCGGCATTGTTCAGTCACCCGGAGCCGTTCAAGTGCGCAATCAGGCCGCGTTCCCTGCAAGCAGCTTCTTTGATACGAGCCGAACACTCTTAATCTTCCAGTTAGCCGGAGATAAATTTGTCTTTTCTGTATCTTTATTCCATATCTTGCTCTCCATAGTCTATAGATACCCATGTCGTTTCGTCCTATTTTTTCCAAGCATTTTTCGATGGTGTAATGTAGGCAGAACCAGTTCAGATGTTCTTAGATATATCCGGACTGTAGGACTTGCCCATATATAAACGTAACCGTAACGCCAGGCAACACAGAAGACCAGTTACGTTGGATGAACCGATTCAGACAAGCCGGGACTCTACTAGTCTCCTTTTCGGATGGCTTTCATTTCAATGTCCGTCGTCAATGGATCATCAATCGTCATCTCAACGTTAGAGTTTCCTGGCGGGGGAACACCAGAGGAAACTGCCGAATTCCTAGACTCGAGCCTTGGAGAACTTTGGCTAGAGATGTTTAATCGCCTAGTTTCTAAGGTGTCGCTTGTACTCGTCGCTTGCGAGGTGGGAGCTGAAGCAAGGAAGGGAGGCGTCGATGAATGAATTAAGGGTTCCACAGAGGGTTTTGATTTAGTCGATGTCACAGCAATCGTCGTAATTGCATTGTCATTCTGCCTGTTGAGTCCAGCTTGAGCGCCGTCCATCTTCTGTTTTCCATCACTTGGGGTAACTTTTATTCTTGCCGTCTCGTTTCCTGGGTCTTCAAATTTGTCTCATAGATATGATGGAATAACTCTGATATGACGGACCCTTTGGCATTCCAGAGATCCCTCTTTCATCATCCAGAATTTTCTTAATTGAGCTTTTTGTACTGGCGAGGAAGGTTGGATCGGAAAAGATGCGTACATCCGCCACAGCACGTTCAACCATTGGGTACCTTGTTCTCTAATCAGAAGGTGCAATCCAAGCGCGTATACACTGACAATACCGCTGCAGCTCTTGCGTGAGATCCTCCTGTATGGTCTCTGGAGGCATATACCTCAGTGTTGGGTTAACTGCCAGTCTTTCACGTCCTGTGGCCTCAACGCGAGCTTTGAGTTCTGTGTATGATTCCTGCTCAACTTGTCATTTTCTGTTTCTGATGCTGTATGAAAGATGAGCGTACATCTTGTTGAAATTGTGCTAACAGCTCGCGTCGTAGCCGCTCAAACTCCCCTGATTTCTTGAACCTGGCCTATGTAAATTTGATTCTGATAGAATTCGACAGGACGACTTACGCTTCGACGAGTGCTGTTGGGTTGTCGATAGGCATTTAGAAGGAAGGTATTCAGGGCTTTGGGCTGAGATAAGATTAGATTGGATTCTTCGATCAGTCCCAGAACGAACGGCATTCGCGCACCCGCCATATACCCACAGACCCGGCAGTCATTTCACAACCTACGTGGAACCCGTATAAAATCAACTCGTTTTCCAACCCCGAGTCACAATGTCCTCCTCTACCCCCATTTTTCCGCCTCTCAAAAATGATTTGCTCCTTCGAGCGGCTAGAGGTGAGCAATCGCGGTTCGAAGAAATCTTTATGAACCATCTAATATTTTCTCAGGAGAAAAGACAGAACGAGCACCTGTCTGGGTCATGCGACAAGCCGGACGTTATCTTCCTGGTAATCCTACCATACCGTCAATTGACCTCGAATTCTAATCCATATTCGAAGAATTCCGGAAAGTGCGCGAATCACACGAATTCTTCGAGGTTTGTCGAACCCCGGCGTTGGCCACAGAAATTACTCTACAACCTATCCGGCGGTATTCTGGCCTTGTCGATGCATCGATCATCTTCAGCGATATTCTCGTCATCCCTCAAGCTTTGGGCATGGAAGTTCTTATGAACCCTGGTCCTCATTTCCCTGAACCTCTCGTCACTCCCGAGGATGTTAGCAAGCTGAGGACGGTTGTTGATGTGGAGAAAGAACTCGGTTATGTCTTCCGTGCCATTACACAGACCAGGATAGAACTCAAAGGCGAGGTTCCTCTGATTGGATTTTGTGGAGCACCCTGGACACTCTTCGCCTACATGATTGAAGGCGGGGGAAGTAAAACATTGCAGAAAGCCAAGACATGGTTATTCAAGTATCCCAAGGAATCGAAAGCGCTTTTGACGAGAATCGCAGAGGTCTGCGTCGATTTCCTGGTCGGTCAAGTAAAGGCTGGTGCTCAGGTAAATATTATTCTGTAATATTTCACACCGTTTACGATCCCCCTTTCAGCTGCTCCAAGTTTTCGATTCATGGGCTGGAGAATTGTCCCCTTACGATTTCGAGCAGTTTTCCTATCCAACGTTGAAATACATCTCCACCAATGTCCGCCAGCGGCTTGCAAAAGAAGGAATTCAGGATGTCCCAATGACACTCTTCGCCAAGGGTGCGAACCATGCTCTTGGCTTCCTCGCCGAAAACGCTGGCTATGACGTCCTCGGTCTTGACTGGGTCATTGACCCGGCCAAGGCCCGTGCCGTGGTGGGAGACGGAGTTGCATTGCAGGGAAATATGGATCCGAATTTGCTGTATGCCGGGAAATATGCTATCGAAGAAGCAGTAAAGCGTATGTCTAAAAGCTTCCATGCCGGAGGAGGTGGATGGATTGCAAATCTGGGACATGGAATAACCCCAGGGGTGGATCCAGAGGATCTGAAGTGGTTTTTCCAATGTGTTCACAAATACTCGGCATTTGGACAGGAAGCTGATCAGAATAGAAGCACACAAGCAATGTAATTGTTATCACGATTGAGGTATAATTTTACTATAAAGACATGGAGGCCCGACTAGCCTCGGGCCATGCATGCATACCAAATGCATACACCGCTCGAACGAAGAGTTTAAATAAGAAAGTGTGCATCCCACGAACATTTTGAGCGCAAAATAGATTGCTGGGCCGAAAGCGTAGAATGCTTTAAGCATTGACTGAACAATCGATCTGATACCAGTAGCTCACGCTGTTACCAGAGACAAAGCTGCATTGCAGAAAGAACATGGATCCAAGCGTAATTTAGGAACACTGGAAACAGACATTATAATAAACGGGGATATCGACGAGCGTAAATATTACTGCAGTCTATGACCACAGATTTATCAAATTCATGTCCGTGTGATCCAATGGATGTCCCTTGGGGGAGAAGATTACAGGCGGAAAAATAAATACATAGATGTCATGAAATTGATGGAAGGTATCGTAAAATGGCAGGTTGGGGAATGGTGGAATATGCACACACAACAAGTTGGACCGGATACGATGAACTATATTGGGGCGGAACGATATTATGAGTTGAACCAGAGAGATAGCCCGATAAAAATGAAGGGAAAAAATGGATATAATCAGGGAGGAAGTTCAAGCCACGACATCGGCAGAGCTAAAGCTGCTCCTTCGTCGGCGAACACTCCTCAATCCTGGACGCACCGACTTCGAGGCAGGTACCACAATTGCCGCAGTATTCTTGGCGACCCAGGCGTCTGAGGCAGTAGTTCCAATGCGCTTCAAGCTCACAACGTTACTAAGTGACGATGTCGAATGATGATTAGTAGCTGCTGGTCGCCTCAATGCAGTCGAGGCGAGAGTGGGAAGTCGAGAGGGGGTGGGTGGTGGTGCGTTACGAAGTTGCCGAGGTTGTGTCTGTTGGGCATTGGCGGCCGCCAGGGCCTTGGCAGCTGAAGTCGTCTTCGTTGTGGCAAGTCGAGGAATTTTATTTGGTCCTTGACGCGATGATTTGATAGGCGATGCTGGTGCCGCTGTTCCAGACATCTTAATGACGGTCGCAGTCGCAGTCGACCTTGTAACCCGCGAAGGCCGCTGCTCAGAGGCCGTAATTCCTCTCGCGGGAACAGTCCTTACTTTGCGCACTGGTGGCGCAACTCCCAAGGCGGGAAGTACATCATCCTCCTCATCCTCCTCATCCGAATCTTGGGCAGCGCGTTTGGCGTTCGGCGTTTTGCGGGGTTGACCAGGAGGCGCAATGGCCTTTGCCTTTGCTTGGGCAGTGGCGACGTGGCGACTTGGCGTCACTGGGGGTAGTGAGATTGAAGATCGTGTCGGCGTGGTTTGCATAGCCTCGGTCTCTTCATCAGTTTCAGCTGGCGGGGTAGCTGGCGTAACAAGAGGTGCAACGGCTTGGATCCCTGCAGGCTGGATTTGAGACTTCTTCATTTCGTCGACCGCCGCCCATTTGGACCACTCCAGTTGCTTCAGATACATGTACTGCTGTTGAGGGCCCACAACGGTACCAGGACGCACAATGCGCATGAACGCAATGGCCTCATTGGCAGTAAAACCATACTTCCATATGAGGTAGGCTCCAATGAGCGTTCCTGTTCGTCCAAGTCCCGCTTTGCACTGTGAGAAAATCAGTGGAAGGTTCAACTGAAAGAAGGATGCCTTACATGGACAGCAACAACTCCACCACTCTCCACGACGGGGTCGGCTACGTCAAGGAACGTGCGCACTATCTCATCGGTGGGATTTGTACCATCGTCGAAGTAGAGCTCCATGTGGTCAACTCCCCGCTCCAAAAATGTGTTGCGGTCGTAAAGTTCGTGATTGAGGCGTACTACGAGTTTGACGTTGCGTCTCTCGAAATAATCCAGGCAGTTCAGATAAGGAGTTGGGAGCTTTCCCTGTAAAGCCAACTTGGAATTCGCGCCTGTGGACGAAGAGAGGGGTGTGGTGTCTGAATTATCACTCTTCACATTTTCCTTGGCATCCTTCTCTCGCTTTATCCAATTAGTATCCACTGGCGAAGCGAATGCGATAAAGTTTGGTGTCAGCCAATTCCAATCACCGTTTTCGACCTTTTCGTAATATTCATAATCTTCGACGCTGAACTCGTTCATGTCACAGAGCCCATTTTGCATTGCCTTCCAGATGCCCCAAAGGCAGTCTTGAATACTTAGGTTGAAGTCGGATGGCCCGCGCCCTGCATCTCGAAATGGCATGAATTCTATTTCTGCAATGGGATGAAATGCTTCCCATGGTGCTCGACGTTGGACGATCATCTAGACTTCTTGTTTGTCATGTGGCTTGAAAGATATGGAAACGACGAACCACGTATAACGCCATGAGCAACGCTGCATTAGCTTTTTTTCTCGGGTCATCTGAGGAGTACAGGACCAGTCTATGGGACGCCAACTCTTTATCCTAAATAGATTGGAAAAACAGCAAGTAGGCACGTGCATGAGTGGCACGAGGCAAAGGCATGCTAGATATAGGGCCGCACCTCGAGGAGTTCGTGAATGAGAATGCATGCTTTATACACCATGGCAAGGTTGAGAGGGCCCCAGTCTTGAAAGAAGGAAAGATAAAGGAGTTGGTCGTCAATCGTGAAGTAGTAATACGATGCAAAATCATCAGGTGAGGCGGAGGGTCCGCCTCTAGGTTGCGCGCGTATGCGTGGCTGATTTCCAGGTTCCGTTGCGAGACGGTTCAGGACGTGCGCGGTGGGTGGGGGATGAGGAAAAGTTGTAAAATACAGTCTGTAACAAAAGTAGGTCAAGCCTCTGAATTAGGCGGTGCATAGAGATATTACCTGTCACCAAAATGGCAAAGCGGTTCACATTTTGGCGACATGATTTGTGGGTAATATAGAGGGTGAAGGACGCGTTAGGCGGGTGTTTGGTGTTGAAAACGATTCGAATGGAATACAAAAACAACACCACGTGATAGTACATATTGAGTCACACCATCAATTATCACGTGTTCCTCTCTGCATTCAACATTGATTCTCCAGAGCAATCTTCCAGATACAACTTCTCAGGAAACCGCTCGATGCTCTGGACGCCCAATGGCGGTAGCACTAAAAGCAGTTGCAATTGTTTTCGAGATTTGGTTTCATACGGGAAGAGTACGAACAAAGGCGTAATATTGAACTTTCACCGATATTCCTAGCGCTTGAGAAGACCGAAAAACCTTCCTCTCTTCTCCTTCGCGGCTATGGCTTCTCTCACTTCGCATTCCATCTCTTCGACCGATATATGCCCACCCAGCGCGTACCATACCACGGATGCCATACCCAAAACTGCGGACAGGACACACCTGGAACGATGGAAGAAACAATCACAAACGAAACAGTGAACCAGCTTACCCAGCCATTGCACCAATTCCTTTCTGGTGCCATCCAAGCTTCTGTTGATACGGGCCGAGATGGAGACCCGTCAAATCCGTCGTCGATGCAAAGCCAGCAGCGTTCCCAGAAATTGGCTTCCCGAGTGCTTTGCAATGGTCGTACATCACTGGGAGGACGTTACCCGCGTATTGCTGTGCTTGAAGGGGTGCTTCGATCAACTGAATCGCCAGTCCGGCTTCCAGATGCCATTCAATGTGACCTTAATCGATATGGTACACATTGGAAACACTTGTACATAAAAGAAACAGACAGAGGACGTACAATGGAAGAACCAAACGCCAGGGTTGTCTGCGACGAGTCGAAGCGTAGCGGAATGCATTGATGGGATTTGTACTGTGTCTCTTCGGATGGGGTTGAGCTGACCTTCCTTTATGGGCGGATTTAATGTGGGGTCGCTTGATGTATAGTCCTCAGAGCGTCCCACAATCATGGGCTTGTGTCCGTGTATGTGGCTGTCAAGCTCGTGCTCAGTTTATGCTTCCTTACATCCCCTCGGTTGTAAACGACGACCTACAAGGGATGTTTTCCTGCATCTCCGTTCTTGACAACAATATCCACTACATCCATGTGCTCGATCACGAAGCTCAGAGGTTCATACGCGCTTTCCACTGTTGCATTTTGTCCGAGTGTGAGCTCGGAGAAGATGGCTGGTACCAGGGGGGAATTATAGGTGACCCGGTTGAACATGGCACACGGTTAGTACCGTCGTCCATGGTGTCAAATGTGAACTCAAGTTCGATGGACTTCGTCGCACGCGGTTGGGAAATTTGGATTACTGGCACAAGATCAGTATCGTTCACGTCATAATATTCGTTAACAAATCCGAGGTCGGTTAGAGGTGCAGAGACATTGTACGTTATCGAGGCGGTGACGTCTGTGAGAGTTACAAGTCTGCAAGAGCTCTCGCGGGGTGAAGCTGAGTAAAATCTGTCACGTACTCGGATTCAAGACTGGAGGGACCGTATCGAACATATCGGTGTCCATGTTTGCGTGGATGGCCCAGTTAGCTGACGTGTCGTTGCGCGCGGTGACAAGGATGGAATACCTTTGTGCGACCGTGATGCTGATAAGGTCGATTGGGGATTCCTCTACGTCTGTCTATCCATCCCAACCAAAATAATGGTCAACGACATTCCTGGAGCGCTATGATCAAGACACATACACCATCAACCTCTATAATACGCATTTCGTGACCATCTATCCAGAAGAAGAACATGGCGAAGGCTGAGGTGTTCACGATCCGGAGACGGTATGTCTTCCCTGGGATGAAAGGTAAGGTGGCATTCTCGCTGAACCCGACGGCTGATGTCACACTTGAGGGCGTTCTGCCAGCAATTGGACTCAGGTACGACGAGTTCTGTGCAAAATACACGAGGGCAGAACCTAGGGAAAGAATGGTAACAGTGAGAGAGGAACATTGCCTTTAAATTTGGAAACTTTCTTGGGACAGGCTCGGCTCCTCCGGGATTTGCGATGCTGATGAATTGCTTAAGGAGGATCGAATGCTCTTCATGATACCAGTCTCCGAGAATCACAGTGAATTCTTCATCGTATGTATGTGCTTCTTTGGGCGGATGGAGGACCACAGGAGCCCTGAGCCCATCGACATATTGTCCCTATCAAAACTGACTAAGCAACTTCGAAGGTTCCTACTCTTAAAGATAATTTACCGAGGAGTGGGCATGTACCCAGTAAGTGCCCCACTGGCCTGACGAGTTGATAGGCACTACATAATCAAATTCCCCCCCTGGTGGGATTCCACTAAAAACAACTCCTTCAATCAACCTGCAGCGAAGAAGGGTTGAGCTTCACCATTCGGAAACGCCTTGAGCGCCATCCATCCATGACGTTGAATTGAAGAACATCCCATGGTGGTGAAGAGTTGTTGGTTGATCAAGAGAATTTGTTACATGAACCAATAGTGAATCCGTCGTGTTGATTTCGATTGGAGGGGGCCTGAATTAGGTGAGGTTAGGGCGACATAAAACTCGGCTCGATATCCACTGAACTCACGGCCAGGTGTTGTTAACGCCTACCACCCTCCTTTCAAAAAGGCCGTCGGGGTTGGCATTTTCAACGTAGGTAATATTCCACCAGATTTCGTGGATGCCGGCGAGGACAAGAGAGGGCAGAGCCGCCAAAAAAATTAGCACCAAAAAGCCAGGTCTCATTCCAGTGGAGCAGAAGGAGAAGATGAGGAGACAGGCGATTCTGATTCCCAAGGGTGAGCATGTTGTTATTAAAAAAGGGATAGAATGGGGAAGCACCAAGGTCAGATTAAAATAGAGCTGCCACAGGGTGATCAATTTTATCTGATAAGGAATGATACTACTCAAAATTCAACTCAATTCCGGGAATTGCATTCTCGTTTATGAGTATATCTTCCCTTGAACAAAGTCAGTCGAAACCTGCAGCACTGGCGTGGATTTTTGGTAACAAAAGGGAAAGGTTCTCGTTGGTATAAAATCTTTATATACGCAGGGTCCCATCTTATCAGATGACAATTCCTGATCAAATTCCGTATAATAATATCCGCTCCCCTGCCGATTAAGCCGTCGAACCTATCTTAATGGACATCCAAGAGAATTCGAAGAATTCTTGCATCCCAATCTCCCCAGCTTTTCACCACTCCCCTATCTCCTCCATCGAGGATGGCGAAGAACCTGTTTTCCGTTCCCATTTTCTTCATCGTCTTCCGCGAGACGCTAGAAGCCGCTATTATCATCTCTGTTCTTCTCGGACTGGCCGAGCAAATTGTACATGAAAGTCCTACTCAATCTGGTGGCGGTGCCACCCATGCAGAGTCCTCCAATGACAGCAAGGATAGGAGCGAAGGTTCAGAGACCGTCCTAGATAACGGCTCAGTTGAACGTCGCTACCTCATCCGCAAGTTGCGCCTACAGGTAATGTCACTTATGGAATTCGACTCCCTCTTTAAAAATTTCTGATCATGCCCAGATTTTCATGGGTGCGGGCCTTGGCCTTCTTATTTCTATTTCGATTGGTGCCGCGTACGCTTCGCTCATTTGTCCCCCAGGTGGTGAAGCTGATCTTTGTTTTTTTTGGGGGGGCAGCTTTATTGCGGTATGGTTCACGAAGGCTACAGACCTGTGGAGCAAATCTGAAGGCCTCTGGGAAGGCGAGATTTTTGTCGAATGGAACTCCAAGATCAACTAACTCGCAGATCCCCACCAGGAATTTTCCGACTCGTTGCATGTCTCATGATTTTGGTCACGGGGATCACCATGTTAAAGATGGACCGAGGTGAATTATCCACTCTAAATATACTCGTTTCGTTGCTAAAAAATTTCAAGCCAAAGCTACCTGGCGCATCAAACTTCAGCGAGCGTTCGAGGGAAAAAGTTCGTGTAGCGTAACCGAGCCCCACTTGAACAGCTAATTAATTGTTGTCAGAGGTTGATGGCAAGGCTAAGAGCGGAAAATGGGTTCTCTTTATTCTTCCATTTGTCACAGTTCTTCGTGAAGGTTGGTTTATGTTTAATCCATTTTATTAATTCTTAAAACGATTTTCAAAGGCTTGGAAGCGGTGATTTTCGTTGGGGGTGTTTCATTGGGGCAGCCCGCGACCTCTATCCCTATTGCGACAATCGTTGGTCTCTTCTGCGGCTTCATCGTCGGTTTCTTCATCTACGAATTTGCCAGTCGAACAAGTAAGAAGAATTTTTATACCGGGATTCGAAAATTAAACTGTCTTGTAGCCCTAACTCTGTTCCTCGTGATCATGACAAATTTCCTCCTCCTCATTGGGGCAGGCCTATTCAGCCAAAGCGTTAGTGCCTTCGAAGGGTACGCCTACAGCAAGCTTTTGGGTATTGCCGGCGATGACGCTGGAGGCAACGGGCCAGGCTCTTATCCCGTCAAAGGAAACGTATGGCACCTTGACTGCTGTAACCCCAACGTCAAGGGCGCCAGTGATGGCTGGACGATCTTCGGTGCGGTTTTCGGGTGGACGAACAACGCGACTCGTGAGTAACGATTTCACAAAACGTTGGATCAGCGTGCACTTTCATCGCAGTTCTGACCGTCATCGCGCAGTTGGCACTGTTTTATCTTATGTTTTCTACTGGCTAGTCGTCATCATTGTCCTAGTTTATCTGAAATTTAAGGAGGTAGGCTATCTCACTGTTTCTATCATCCTTGAACTCTTAATTTACACTTCGGTTGTGTACAGGGCCGAACAAAGCTCATGGGACGTGAATCCGCAGCGGGCGTGCGCAGGAGACGCGCTCGCGATGTCAACGAGATAGAGGCAATAGAGAAAGAAGCTGGAAAGGAAAAGGATTTTTTTGAGGAAGATACCAATATCGACACTGTTCCCCGCTAATATATGAACCAATGATATACTTTCTGCAATGCATTTGTGCTAATTGTCCGTTGGTACCAGATCGAAACCATGTTTCTGCATTTGAACCTCGTAGTCCTTCAAGAATTTCAAGGGCTCGCTGTAAGTCTGTTTTTCAGATTTTTGACTGTTCGAAGTGGATGCAATCATTGGTAGATTGTAATGCCAGTCGGAAGCTACATTATTATTGAATCCCATTCAATTCGTCACTTATAATAAGGTGACAGGTCAGATTCCTCACTCACAACAGGGAGGAAGGAATATTAAACATTCAATGGTTTTTTTGGGTTCAGATTGAAAGAGGACGACATGTTGCATGAGAATGCCTAACAAAGACTTGACATAAAATTTACCCCACTTCTTTGCTAAGACGAGCGCTGGCGGCTCTCGGCGGGAAAGTATTTGGTTCCACTGTGCCCTCAAGAGGGAGATACGAGCTCCGAAACGCTACAGTCTACAGAATTAGAAAGGAAAGCTGGAAAGCATGGCCATATATTATTCTCAAGCATTTCATTGCCTTAGCAAAGTTTCATGTTCCCTTATAATTGCCTTGTACTTGCTGTGAATTTGTGGGATTCGGGGTAACAAAGGATTGTTTGTCGCTGTTGTTTCACGCGTCAAGATGGGCTTTCCTGGCAGAACAGGTGCAACGCTGAGCCGACTCCTTCACATCATCCGCCTCTACCTGTGGGTCTCCGCCTCCTCAAGGTTGCCACCAACACTTTGTATTATACCTTTGGAAGTTCATTAGAAATGCCAGAGAACCAGATTTTCAAGGTGAAGAGCTTTCTAGGGATTGGGCATGGCTTGAGAAAATAACACGTCTTGGTTTCATTCCGACAGGCAACTTATAGCGGCATCCCAGTCTATGAAATGTATGCCTAATTCTACGCGCCTACCAATCCTCAGTTACTGACATTACACGTGTAGGATGTGCAAGGGGGTCGCGGTGATGAGGCGGCGCTCTGATTCGTGGTTGAACGCGACGCAGATACTCAAAGTGGCCGGATTTGACAAGCCTCAACGTACTCGTGTCCTTGAACGCGAAGTGCAGAAAGGTGAACACGAAAAGGTTCAAGGAGGGTATGGAAAATACCAGGGTGCGTCGCCTAATCCCTGCTCCGCGCTCTGCCGTAACAAAGAATATTTAGGTACATGGATTCCTCTTGAGCGAGGATTGAACTTGGCGAAACAGTATAACTGCGAAAACCTTCTCCGACCGATTATTGAATTTCAACCCGCCGCGAAGAGCCCTCCTCTGGCACCCAAGCACTTAGTCGCGAATACCGTGAGTCGGCCACCGCGGAAAACCGGAGTAACAGAGGCTCCTGCTGGCGCGGCCATTGTAAACACGAGATCTTCGCGGAGACAGGTTGCTGACCCTGTTGAGGAAGATTCTGAACACGACACATTATCTATCCGGGGCTCGGAAGATGGCTCCATGACCCCTTCGCCTTCAGAAGCATCTTCCAGTTCACGAACACCATCTCCAATACGCAGTCCAGGGCCTTCATTCGGATCGAACGGAGCTGAGGATCGCCATGCATCTAGACGCCATAAGCACCGACGGTCGGTCGACGACCGCGCCATGTCCGAAGAGGTGGAGGATACACGATCATATGCCGACCAAGTATTGGAATTCTTTATTTCCGACACAAATCAAGTGCCCCCTCTCCTCGTCAACCCGCCCCCTGATTTTGATCCGAACATGGCGATAGATGATGACGGCCATACACCTCTTCACTGGGCCTGTGCAATGGGCCGTATTCGCATCGTTAAATTGCTCTTAACTGCTGGTGCTGATGTCTTCAAAGTTAACCGAGCCGGACAAACTGCCTTGATGCGGAGTGTCATGTTTGCCAACAATTATGACGTTCGCAAATTTCCTGAACTGTACGAACTATTACATCGCTCAACCCTCAATATCGACAACTACAACCGAACTGTATTCCACCACATTGTCGACGTCGCCATGTCCAAAGGCAAAACACACGCTGCACGTTATTACATGGAAACAGTCTTAACTCGACTAGCAGATTATCCCAAGGAATTGGCAGACGTCATCAACTTTCAAGACGAAGATGGAGAAACCGCTCTCACGATGGCTGCGAGATGTCGCAGCAAACGTCTCGTAAAAATTCTCATTGACCACGGCGCCAATCCCAAAATCACCAACCACGACGGTAAAAGCACTGAGGATTATATTCTTGAAGACGAGCGTTTTCGATCATCACCTGTGCCGCCCTCTCGTAATGCGGCAATGTCGTACCGAAACTCCCATGCTGCTTTCCCGCCTCAAGGTGCACCTTCAGGATATTCCTTTGCACCTGCCAATGGCGACAAAGCGCCGTTACACCACTCAGTCACTGGCCAAAAGGCGAGCACCCGCTGTGTTAATGACATAGCTGTTTTGATGGACAGTTTAGCCTCATCTTTCGACCAAGAACTTCGAGATAAAGAGCGCGACACAACACAAGCACATGCCCTACTCGCAAATATTCAAGCCGAAATTTTGGAAAGCCAACGAGCTGTCGGTCACCTCAAATCTCAAGCTGAGGGATTTCTTCAGGCCAAGCAACATCTGGAGGAATTAGAAAACACCCTCTCCGAAAAAATGGGTCGCCGATACCGGCTTGGTTGGGAGAAGTGGGTGAAGGATGAAGAAATGCGGGAGAAATTTATCCGTGACCATGCAAATGGTGAGCTGGCCGTCACGCCAGCGACGGCGACCATTAACATTGACGAAGATGACAACTTCGATGCTATGGTGGTTGACGGTAACAAGGTCAAGGGGAAGCGGAAAGCACTGAGAGAGGATGTCTCGGATTTGATTGGCCTTTACTCCAACATTCCTCCAAACCCTGAAGAACTGCGCCAGAGCTGTGACGCTCTAAGAGAAGAGATTACTCAACACCGGAAACGAAGAAAAATCATGTTTCACGAGCTAGTAACTTTTCAGGCGGAGGCTGGGACGAGCGGGCGCATGGGGGAGTACAGACGGCTTATTGGTGCTGGATGTGGCGGCGTTCCTCCGAGTGAGGTTGACCAGGTGTTGGGCATGTTATTGGAGGTCAGTATGCTTGATTATTTCAAATTGTTTCCATCGTCACTTAATCTCACTTTGAATTAGACACTCGAATCAGAAGAACCTAGTTCATCGTCAATAGCGTGGAGTGGTTCGAAACCTATCCCTGTTGGATGACCGAGTCGGGGTTAATGACTGCCGTCGTTAATTTATGTCCAGCATTTATTGTACTAGCATTGTATTAACCTGTTATCTGAGTCTTCCGGGTGAGAAGAAAAAAAAAGGCCATGGAGACTTGTACCGTATCATGTGATCTGAAGTAAATTTCGACCGCGAGACGCGCTTAGTTCTTGAACAACTCGTCTGCTTCCGACTTCCCAGCCTATGCCCATCTCCTAGAATGTCTCTGAAATACCTCACAAAGAGGAATGCTTTGAATGCAACGACAAAACTGGGCATCACCACGAACTTCAACCATCTTCGGAGTATTCCTCGAGCATGGCTCATTCGGAGGTCGAAACACGATCCTAAACTCAAATCTGTTCGCCCTTCTGACAGAATTAAATGGTGGAACATTGTTCCAGGTGACCAAATTCGTCTGCGAGGGGATCCAGATAGTACCTTGCATGAGGTGTTGAGTATAAATCGCTTGAGCAATCGCGTCTTTCTCAAGAACACTGCCGTGTGTTTATTTCATCCATTTCTGTTTCGTATCCTAACAGTTGTACATTCAGTCCACGACCAAGGATTCTTCCCCTCAGAGCAAAAATTACCATTATTCAAGATGCCAGCTGTACATGCGAGAGTTTATGCTACCTGACAAGTCGGACCCTTCAGGACCTTTTCGGAGACAGTCGTTCGTATTTTCCCTCCTTTCTTTGCCTTTCAGTTCTTTTTTAAGAAGGATGAAATCATCAATAGAGTGTTTGCGTCGCGTTTAGGAACTTCGGAGCCAAAATGGGACTGCGTCGCGAAACGCTGGGTTTGGAGGAGATACGCTGTGCAGACCACTCCCAGAATGCCCGCACAATTCTACACTAGGTTAGGATTACGAAAAATCCGCATTCCATGGCCAAGGTTTGAAGCCAGAAAGTATCCAGAGGGTGAGTTTTTTTTTGGTTTTTTTTTTAGAATTCGAATTCAAACTAATACACCTTACAGGTGGACTGTATGATACTGCCATTGATGACGTCGCCAAAATTACTTACCAGCTGCCTGCCTTTGATTCTTCGCCTCTTGAACCTCTCCCCCGGGTGCCAGAAGAACAAGAATATCTCAATCTCATCTACAACTCTCATCGTCTCCAAGAATATGACGAGTCGGCACCATTCGAGCTCTACTTGAAATGGGAACTCGCCAATCCTCATTCACGGGCCAAGAAACTTGAAAGATGGAAGAGTTACCAAGCTGGAACGCACGAGTTACTGAAGTCTATTACGGCGGATGAGCTCAAACACCTTGATGGACGCTCGCTCAGGCAAGCTAAAGCAGATGCGGCTTTCAAATGGCGGGAACAAGTGAAGGAGGACCAGGCGAAGAAGAAGAAGGCCCGATGGGCGCACACTGCCAAAGTTGAGGAATGGGAGAGGAAGAAGGTTAAGAAGGCGAAAAAGGAGGACAGACAGAGGAAGCGACTGACAGAATTGGTTCTGAAAGACGAACCCAACCAATTTCTTCCCAGGGCTGTGAAGATGAAGTAGTGTACATAAATGTCACACACACTGTTAGTCACAACTCTACCATGTATGTCCAAGACGAGCTTGTCGACGCCTCCCAGATTGACTCTGATTCCGACGAGGTAGCAAGTCCAGTCGATTCTCGGATTCGCTGGATTCACTTCATCTTGGGTTGTTCTGTGCTATTGTCATGGAATGGTACACTGCGAATATATTGTACTTTGCTGAACATTCTGACCAAACGATTATAGTCGTCATTACCGCCATGCCCTTCTTCCTGTCGAGGATGTCTGGCTCCCCATTTCGGTCAACGTTTGCGTCATATCTCACCACTTCATTCACTGCCGCCAACTTTGTATTCCTCGCCCATGCTACCGCAAACTCTAAGAACGTACGACATTCCCCATATTATGTGATGGTTCAGATACTCATTCTGATCTAGACTTCCCCTTCACGCCAAACACGATCCTCGATTATATGGCTTGTAATCCTCAACTTCCTCCTCACTCTGAGCACCTTTTTCGTCCCTTCGCCTCCCGTGTTCTTTGCATTCGTCTTGTTCAACGGCGCTGCTCAAGCTACTGCGGGGGCATACCTTCAAACGTCCGTAATCGCGGTTGCCTCCTTGTTCGGGCCACAAGCCGTGCAAGCCATGATGTCAGGTCAGGCAGCTGTTGCAGTTGCCGTGAGCGGGGTGCAGGTCATCAGTGCCGCTGCATCTGTGTGGGGCAAACCTCGCACGTTCCGGGGCGATGGCACTGCTGAAGAACGATCAGCTTTTACATTCTTCGCTCTGTCCACCTTATTCCTCGTTTTCAGTGCTGGGGCACATGCTTGGATGCTTCGCATGCCAATCTACGAACACGTCGTTGCACCCCTGGAGCGCCAGCAAAAGAAGATCATGAACGTGGATGCAAACGAGGACGAACGACTAGGCCTAGTCTCCACTGATCACGAGAATTCGTTTGCTCTTGAAAAGGCGAATGCCCTCAGAATTGCAAAGCTCAATATTTCATATGAAGTGGCTGTTGCATATGTTTTCATGGTTACATTGGTACGCTTTCCTCCACTTCTTATAACGGATATGTTCTGACCAGACATCCCCAGGCTGTTTATCCACCGATCACGACATCGATTCAACCAACAAACCCCAAAATGCATCCTTTGCTCTTCAGCGCCATTCACTTCCTTGTATTCAATATCGGCGATTTCTTAGGGCGGTATACCTGCTCATTCCGCATATTTTTGATTTGGTCCTCCAAGCGCCTCCTCACGCTCTCACTCGCCCGGACATTGTTTATTCCACTATTTCTCATGTGCAACGTTCAAGGTGGATCCTCTGCCATTACATACAACCCCATCATCAGCTCGGATTTCTTATTCATGGTTATACTATTCGCCTTTGGATGGTCCAATGGCTATCTTTGCAGTTTATGCATGATGGCTGCGCCTTCACTAGAACACAATCCTAGACTAAAGGGACGGGTCGAAGATGTGGACGTAGCGGCGACCGTGGCGAGCTTCTGCCTCGTCGCTGGGTTAGCCACTGGGAGCATTGCCAGCTTTGCGGTCAAAGGCGTCATCTGTGGATGTAATCCTTTCACGAATTAATACAGCACGAATTACTTAGATTGTGTACTATATACATTAACATGGCTACTGTTAACGGTAAAATGGATCATATAAAAAAACTTGATAATTTACAAAGGTCTCAACCTAAGGAAGAGCTAAACATATCACGACCTTACGGTTCCAGCCAGTTTTTGATGTTCAACACCCCCTTAAAGCAACCTCGTGCCAAGAGTTTCGATCCTTCCAATGTCAAAAGGAAAATATCAGAGAACGTCGAAATTTGCGAGCTTGGGTCACGAGAAGTCGAAAGCTGCCCCAAAAGTCTTGACTCGTGAAAGTAGAGATGCAGCGAGGTAAGCGGCAATCCAATTTCGGAAGGTTTCCCTTCCTTCGTACGAGGCACACGTTCAACGCGTGGAGAGCATTGGCTGCCAGACACCATATGAAACCTCCTCCAGGTGGTGCAGGAGAACACGATCCCAAAGAATCGGGATGACATTAGCCTGTGTGCAGGAGAGAGCTAGTCAATGGAGTGGACATGGACTCGAGCATAAAATTGAAAAAGTTACCTGAAGGTAGTGAACGCAGGCCCTAGACACTCGCCTTGCGAGTGTTTGCAGGTCGATACGCCCATGATAGCCATCTAACGGGATCTCATAGGTCAAAGATGAATAGCCTGCCCACTTTTACAGAGAAGTTAGCCTATAACTAATGAATGACTAGTGTCAACCGCACCTTAACCCTCAAATAAATTCGTCCACGACTGTCCGCGTGTATATCATGGAACGTGTATGCGTCGTTTCCAGAGAGGCGAATGCGCTGCTGTGCCTCGTCAAGCCCAATTCCAGATGTGAAAGATCCCTTTCGTCTAAATTTGAGGCGAATGCTACTTGGCATGCGGTACGGATCGATTTCTGAAGGTCGTGCGGCGAAGGAGACTGTCGAATGACGACGACGCCTTGGGGCGATCATGGAGCCTGGATGGCTCAAGGCTGGATGGCTCATGGCCATCTGGTGTTCGTCATAGTAGGGTTCTTCCAGGTCATAACCTATGGCCCGTCTCGTTAACTGGGTATTCAACTTGGGCACAAGGATGCTCACCTTGGTTAGTCAGTCGACGACTCACAGGAACAACCGCGTTGCTCGGCCCATAAACCTGATACGGGTTTTGGTACTGGAGAGAATGAGGTGCGATGGGTTCAAATAAATGAAATTACTTACATCCGTCGCCGCAACTCCGTCAGGATAGGCCGATGAAGGGTATGGCGTCCCCGGGTAACCCATCGACTGACGACGAGAGAGAGATCGAGTAAGGTAGGGATCGTATGATTCATAACCTGGGTTGTAGGCCATCTTGAGTACTCTAGGGGTGGCAAATTACAAGGGTTTGAACCAGCGTTGCCAAGTAGTCTATCCCTCTTTATACGCAGTACTGTGGCACAATGAGGTTCGGCCAAATACTGAGGTGTTTGATGACCTGACGCCTCGAGGATGAGTCACAGACAAGGAGGAGAGTGAACGGGACACTAATTTCCAATCATAGATTGGGTTTGGGTCAAGAAAGTGGACTAGGGCCAAGCACGAGGTGACCCAAGCCGTAAAGCGTTTGTCAAGAAGTCAAGCTGTCAAAGGTGCTTGACAGAAGACGTCGAATACAAGTAGCATGCAGTGAAGGGTAACGCTCGGAATACAGCCTGTCATGGAAAGTGATCTTGGAAAGCAAATTTGCATAGACCTGGACAAGTGGGGGGTCGCCTTTAAAGACGACGCGAAAAGTCTGCTGGGCTAACTAAATTCTTTCAAAGCCGGAAATGAGGACGCCAAGTTGCGAGAGCAAGGATTACACGCAGACGCGTAAACAAACCGCAACAACGCGTGTCGATTGGATGTCCAATTCCTTCACTCTCAAAATCCCCTTTCTCCTGTATCGTCCCAATGATCACGTTGGGTTTGTTCCAACTACTCTACGTTCCTTGAGGACGCCAATCTTTCGATCAGCCACATGGTATCATGGCACCTTGGTCACTTTATCCTTTGGCTCGCGCTGTTAGACATGAAAGACTGAGGAGGAAAGGGTGGAAAATCCGGGTTCGATCCTATCTTTGCTCAGAGAAATTGAACGACTAGTGGGTTCAACACATCAAAACCCATGATGGAGGAAAAACGCAATCAACAACTATGTAGTTACCAGTGAAGTCCTCATTTTTTCTTGAACAACCCAAGCGTCATTACCCTAGTACTTCAGACCTGCTCGGTGCGGATCCCGCTACCGATATGTCCAAAGAAATGTCTTTGGAGAAACTTTTGCTACTTAACGGTCTTCGGGCTTCAGGCGAAGGATTTTAATATTCAGCATGACTCACCACGGCTGGTGTAAAATCAATGGGCTCCAATGCATTGATCAATCCTTCGAGGCCCATTGTTGCCTTCATTTGTATTGATATCAATGATATAAAGATGAGTTCTCGGTCGGAACTATTGGCACCATCGTGGAAGCGAATCTCACATCTTCTTCACTGCACATCCTTATTGGTTATGGTAGCTGGCTTTCATCCACGTTGAAAGAGTGTTTCAGATCGACTCACATTTCAAGGTTAATGAAAAACCGCGCACCTGAATCTTTTTTTCAGATCTCTTCCACGAGGAGCAGGAATGTATGGGTACAATTTGGAGGACTTCTTGTTTAAAATTCCTAAGCTGACCAACACCACTATTCTCTCGGACTAGATCGCCCCTTCTCTGATGATCCGAGAGGCTCTGATTCCTCTTTCACCGCGGGTGCCACACTTCAACTTTCGGAGGTCGTAGTGGATCGCGGTGCGCAGTGTTTCGAATATATGGAATCCATGCTCGTACAGAGAGGTTTTCATGTGGAGTTGAAGAGGGAGGACGGACACGACATGCGCAAATGTGTGACCGTTAAGTAGCTCTCTCTGCCGCTAGCTATTCAAACGATGTTGTGAAGGAAGTACATATTTTCTTCCCAATTATTATGCCATTCTGAATGTGATCACTTTGTGGATATGACGTCACGCGCTCAGCGATTTTAACTTCCCGACACAACATGCCACTTTCGAGAGCTCACCTGTTGAAATCTGCTCAAATTTTCTGTGACGCCTTTTCCCAGAAAAAGGACACCGATACAATCCTTTCACACTTCTCAACCACCCATGAGGTCTCAGCTATCGAATATGGCACTCCTATCCTCGCGCCTTTCCTTGGGAGACCTTTCCTTGGCATATCGGAGGTTAAGCGATATTTTGAGCTTATCGGGTCACTTCTTTCCTATAAAGATGTCGAATTTTCTGAATACGTGGTAGACCTTGAGGCGATGAAGGTTTGTGTAAAAGGAAAGGGAACCTTTACCTGGCTGAGCACGGGCCAATCGTGGGATGAGGTCTTTACATACACCCTGGACTTTGACGATGAGTTGAAGTTGGTTCAATATCAAGTATGGGCAGATTCAGGGGCTGCATATCTCGCGAGAATTGGGGAGTTGCACCAAGAGGTGAAGTTCTTTCTCGTCTGCCTTCAATTGGGATCTGGAGTTCATCATTAACTGAAGTCGTGAAGATGATTTCGAAATGATAATCAGCTGGGCGATGAGAGATAGCAAGTCTCGGAATGCGCGAATTGAAAGGGTGTCATGACGAGTCCAAATACAAGGTTTTTATGGGCAGGTTACTACTATTGAATATGAAGGCTCGCTTATCGTTCTTGTGGCCGGTGGGGCATCTCGCAAAATTGTCTGTAAGATTCTAGTCATGTAGGTCGTAGCTGGAAAGCGGCCTGGAAAATAAAGGGCATAAAACCTCGACTGCACAGACTGGGTTGTGATGATCAACTCAACTCTGGTTTCCCATACAGTATTCCTAAATTCAAAGTCGCTAGTCAACAAAGGATTTTTTGAAAGAAAGGGAATTTCGAACCTCTGAAGGAATAGTCAATTTCAAGACAATTCAATTTGACAGAAGACAAGAGGAATCCATCCAGGAATGCAGTGACCCGAAAACTTCTTCTCAGTCAATTGAGAAATTAATTCCTCAGGGTGTTCTTACAAAAATATCTATGAGTACAATACAAGAGTGCCCGATATTGCAATTGACATGAAAGCACGAACCAAAATCCCAAAATTAGTCGTAGTCGTCTTCCTCTACGAGTTTTCTTTTGACGCCGTTGTTCGCCGAATCCACCAAAGAAGTCGAGACTTCCTCCATTGCATCACTTTCCTCCTCTTCGTCATCTCCCCCAGCGAATAGACCGTCTTCCTCCTCCTCAGCGGCGTCACTCCCCTCTTCTGTCTCCATGCGCACACCTGGACCAGCTGGTGTTCCAAGCATTTCAATGTCTGATGGGGTAGCAATGGCGCTAATCGGAAAAGGTGCCGCCTCTTCCCTTACGGGTTGCTCTTGTGATGTCACAGAGGATATGCCACGGAGAGGAAGTTTCCCAGAGGATATTGGTGCAGGCTCCATGTCGACATCGTCTTCGGATTCCGATTCTGAGTCGGATTCTTCGATTTCTTCGATTTCCTCGCCATAGAGTTTGACCCCAGGAGGTTGTTTGTTTGGAATCAAATCAAAGTCCACAGCCGAGAGGCAGTCGGATGATGATGGGAGTCTGACTCCAAAGACTTCTGGGACAGCAGGCAGTGGGGCAGCATTGACTTCTGACGCGAGAGACAGGATGTACTTGATAGATGGTTAGGAACGTGTTAATGGGGCATGAAAGACGCGACAAACCTCCTTTGGCACTCTTCCTCCGAATTCCCAACCTACACGTGCTTGGACTGCGAGGGTGACGTCGTCTGCCTCGATTTTCCCCCCACGACCAGCGTGCTCTGCATACACGCTCGCGTCGGTTAGAACTTGAGTTGTGTACCTATGGGAAAATTCAAGGAGCTGGTGCAGGACACCTGGTTGGACATCCTGAACCGAAGGGGCTGAGGAGAGGAGGAGAGCGATAGCCCTGGCAGTTGAGGGCAGATTATCAGCCGGACGCGACATATTTCTGAGAGTCGAGTTGTAGGAGTGAGAACATGTGACTTGCTGACTTTACAAAGCACCTGACAAGTTTACCTAAAAGCTCCCTCGACTCATTCCCCCATGTTCCACTCAGCAATATCCTCCTCTTTGCGTGCTACTGCCCGCCCAGTCCTTCAGAGGGCTTCTAATATAACAATTGCTACCCGCGGATACCACGAAAATGTCATTTCCCACTACGAAAAGCCTAGAAATGTATGTCCCAAGTTCTCCAAAATATTTCGAACCTTTATCTGATAACTCACTATCTTAGGTGGGCTCTCTACCCAAAGGTGATATTGACGTCGGTACTGGCCTCGTAGGTGCCCCTGCGTAAGTCTCTCTCCTCCTTCGTGTACATCTCCAGGTCTTCCCACTTGTCGTTGCGGAGCTAACCGGAAGCCACGCCCCACAGCTGCGGCGATGTTATGAAGCTCCAAATTCGTGTTGACGACAAAGGCATTATTTCTGATGTCAAGTTCAAAACCTTTGGCTGCGGAAGCGCCATCGCATCCAGTTCGTACATGACTGAACGTGTCATGGGCCTTTCGCTTGAGGAGGCCGGTAAAATCAAGAACACCGAAATCGCCAAAGAGTTGTGTCTGCCCCCTGTCAAGCTGCACTGTTCCAGTGAGTTCTAATACTTCATACGGCGACCCACACCCATCACCTTTTCTTTTTCAATAGTGTTGGCTGAGGACGCCATCCGGTCGGCTATACGGGATTACCGCTCCAAGCGGGCCAACCTCGCTGACAGCAGGGCCAAGCAGGCTGGCTTCATCGACGCAACGCAGTCATCATCGGGTAAAACAACACCTGCTCATAGTGCAACGTAACTGCCTTGTGTTGACATCATCTTCCTCTTCCCATTTTACCTCTCTATTGTCGTCGCGTTTGAAAAATTACTACATATGTCCACATTCCCACTTAGTCATGCCTTTCCCTTCATCCATCTGTATCATTAGCCCTTCGTCTGCATACCACATATATACGGGTTCACTTGATAAATCCCTTTTCACATGTGACAGAAGTGCTCTCAGAAGAAAGGGATTATTAGATGCGGATATAACCATTAGAACAATTATGATGAAATGCCATGCCTGCTCAGGCACCCTTTTGCCCAACGAAAGAGAATGTACCACCACCGAACCATCGTTCGTTGGCCTCTTTGACCCTCTGCATTGCTGCTGCGCGGTTGGTCAATTCGAATCCTGGAAGAAGAGGTGAATTAGCCAGATTAGAAACTTCGTTAGGCGTGTATTGACCTTGTGCTGGGGTGACGCTCAACGACGTAGCAGTACCTGAGCTCTGCGATTGGGATTGGGCAGAGCGGGTGATGGCAGCCGTCCGCAGTTTATTTGCTTTCGACATTTTGGCTACAGAATAAAACATGATCAGAAAGAAAGGGGGAATTAAAACAAAAAAAATTGGCGCACCTCGGCTCTTTGCCTCCCCAAGTCCCGCACGGACCTTGCCAGTGCCCGCACCGATCATACCCAGCCCCTTGGTCTGGTCGAATGCGCCGACCTCTGCCTCCGCCTCGCCAAACGCCATCCGGTTCTGCAGCTTCCGTAGCTCGGTTTGTGCATATGCCTCTTTTGCCTTGCGCGCTCTGGAAGTCAACATTATTAGCGATATTTGTTGGGAGAGCGAAGGGCGAAATGAGATACCTTTTCCCGCCGCGTCGTTTCTTAGGCCCGTCTCCTGGTATAGGTAGCGCTTTGACGACTTTGGATGGTGGAGGAGCAGCGAGTCTGTCAATGTGTTTCTCGATTTTATCTCGTAGGCTCTCGCCGTATGTACCTATAAATTGACATAAGAGCACGATCAAGACAGAGAATATAAGCTGCGACAAATAAAGAGAAAAATCAAGTCATGGAAAGAATGTTATCATGAATAAAAATCGAGGAGGGAACAGGTTTCTCTCTCTTTTTTTTAACTCACCGTCTCGTCTCGATCTCTCCAAATCCATCCTTGATGCCAAGACACATTTCGCACCGACCGTCCGCTGCACTTTGAGCTGGTACTCTGGTGGTGTATGTTGAACGAGCTCCGACTGGAAGATAAACCCGGTGTGGCGCTTCTGTGTCGCGGTGGAAAAGCCAGCTGTGATTTTTCGTTGGGCACCTAGGAGCTGACGTAGGGAGCAGGAAAACAATTACAACAAGTTGAAAGGACAAGGGTAAAGCATACATGTGCATTGCAAGCTGGCATTTTTGCGAGGCCTGCTAAGCCTCCGGCGACCCCGAGAAGTTTTGCGGCTGTAGTCGTACCAACAATAGCTGATAGATTGGGTGCGAGGACGTTCATTCGAGAGCTGACATACATGAATATCTAGATGCAGTCAGCGAGATGATCTCATTCAACATGGAAGGGAGTATAACACCTTTTTACGGGCCTCTTCTAGCCTGTCTGCAAGGTTACAAGCCCGCTGAACCGCGGCCCATTCGGGGTTAGAGAGAGGCCTTCCAGAGGTGGTGGTAGACGTGACTAGGACACTCATGATGATTGCAGGGGGCAGTACGCCTGCGAGGTCAGCCTTGGCTAGCTCCTGTTGATGCGTCAGCAGATGGAAAGCAAGCAAGAAAGGAAAGAAAGTTACCTCGCTATTGGCGAGAGCGCGAACTGAACGGATATACATTGCAGGATCTGTGACGAGCTGCTCAAGCTCTGGGAATCGAGGAGCATAATGGTCTCTGATGAACTGAAGACGGTGAATCAGATTGGGAATCAAATTAAGATGCTGAAACAAACCTTGTGTACGACAAGAATCTCATTGTCTACGTCGACGGAAAGATTGTTAGCTTGGACTATGATGTTGTATTCAGGGTTCAGATGAGCAGGGATGGCCATTTGGGCATTTGGTGTTGGATTTGCTTGGTATTTTTCGATTTCCTGTTTATGCGGCACTGAGCAGCGATTGGACACGCATAGAGGGTGAACAAACCATGAGAATATCATTCATGCGCTTGCTACCCTCAAGCTTTGCGATCTTGGTAACATCCTGGATAGCACCCAACTCCATACGCTGGACATCCTCGGCATCGAGCTCGTCTGCTGGTTTTACACCTCCTTCCAGGACAAGACCACCGACTTGGATGGGTTTTCCATCGGCACCCTTTGCTTCCTGGGCTGATATATCATTGTCGTCGTCGTCTTCGCTGTTGTCTGACATGGGATCATCGAGTGCCTTGCGCTTGACGCCATTTGAAGGACTGGGTTGGTCTTCTTCGTCGGCAGAGAGGCCTTCAAGGTCGGCAAGGAGTTCATCCGCGAGTCCGCTCATGACGAGGAACGGGAAAGAGTGACTTGGTCACGGGAGCGGGTGATGGGTCGTGGGAAAGTTGAAGGCGGATGACTACGTCATTGGTGTATCGCGCGTCATCGATCGGGGCAATATAAGGCAAAGAAGAAAAATGGACAAGTAATTATCCAACCATGCCTCCAGGGACCGGTGTCGTCGATGCCTTTAAAAGTACTCGACTCGTATTTTTTATTATTTTCTCTCACCACCTCTCCGCAGACCTCATCCGCCACGGAAAACATCACCACCACCACCACAGCTTACGTCATACCCCTCCACCACCAGCCAAGACCCCGCCTGCACGCGAAGCCGCAGAAATCATCGTCGACGAGGAGCGGAGGGAACGCTCAAAGATGCCCACATACAAGGGCCTTGAGCAGTTCAAGCTGACCGAAAAGATGGGAGAGTTCGTCTCTTTTTTTCTTTTCTTTTTTCTTTGCACCTTGCCCTCATCTCCATCCAAGCGGCGCCTTTTCAAATGTCTACCGGGCAGTGGAATTTGCCAGTGGCAAAAACGTTGCTGGTCAGTCCTTTTCTCTATTCTCCGTACTCCCTCGCCCCATATCTCCCTCAGTCAAAGTCGTCCGCAAATTCGAGCTCAATGCTTCCCAGGTAAGCACTTCGTTCTGGCTCTCCCCCCCCCCTTCTTTTTCTCAGCGCTACAAACTAATCTTCTTTTCGACCTCATTTTGCGCGCGGCCTTGCTTCTTGAATTTACAGGCAGGCGACAAGCATCTGAACCCCAGGTTCAAGAAAAAGCCGCGCGTTACAGAGGTGCCCTTTGTTTTAACCTCACTTGTACGGTCAATGTAGCCTATTCTTACGCGAGTTCTCTCCCTTAGAGAGCAAATATCCTCAAAGGTTCCGTCCTATTCTTTCACCTTCTCATCACCCCCTTAATCTTCCTTCCAGAGGTTCAAATCATGCGCGGAACTTCCCATCCTTCAATAGTCAAACTCTATTCCTTCTCCGAATCAAATGACTACTATTTCCTCGTCATGGAGCGTCAGTCTTCGCTCCACCTTGATTCCTTGTCCCTTTTCTCACCTACTACGTCATAGTGATGCAAGGTGGAGAACTATTTCACCAGATCGTAAAGCTTACCTACTTTAGCGAGAACCTTGCACGACACGTCATTCTCCAGGTCGCAAGTGGTATCCGATATCTCCACGAAGAACGAGGCGTTGTCCATCGAGACATCAAACCCGAAAACCTCCTCTTTGAACGTATCGATATCATTCCATCCAAAAACCCCGTCCGTCGTCCATATGACGAAGGCAAAGAAGACGAGGGCGAATTCATTCCTGGTGTTGGCGGTGGTGGCATCGGCCGCGTAAAAATCGCTGATTTTGGTCTCAGTAAAGTCGTCTGGAACGAAGAGACCATGACTCCCTGTGGAACAGTCGGCTATACAGCACCTGAAATCGTCAAAGACGAACGGTATAGCAAAAGCGTCGATATGTGGGCCTTGGGCTGCGTCCTCTACACTATTTTATGTGGTTTCCCTCCTTTCTACGATGAAAGCATAAACGTCCTCACCGAAAAGGTTGCACGAGGTTACTACACTTTCCTAAGTCCATGGTGGGACGATATCAATCATTCCGGTACGTCTTGATTCCCTTTTATCTTCTTTTCTAATCGATTTGCAGCCAAGGATCTTATCTCCCACTTACTCTGTGTGGATCCTGCACAACGTTATACGATCGACGAATTTCTCGCTCATCCTTGGTGTAATGCAGCACCCGCGCCCCCTCCTCCTCCCACACCCTTCATTTACGGAAACCTTTCGGGACCTCTCTACGGAGCCCCGCTCGACTCCCCTCTGCTCTGTGCCGCCAGGGGCGGCCGAAGTCATGAAGGTCGAAGTCCGGGTATCGCTACCCTTAAAGAGGCCTTTGAAATCACATATGCAGTTCATCGCATGGAAGAAGAGGGTGCAAGGCGACGAAGATATAATGTTCGCGGCGGTGCGGGTGCGCGGGGCTTCCTAAACAGGCTGAATGAGGATGACGAAGATGAAGAGCCTGAAGAAGATGAGGACGATGATAGTGAACTGGAAGCGCAGAACAACCACCGCATGCATTATCACCCTCAGCAAAATCCATCTTTAGGCGACCAACAGGTACAACAGGCCCACCACTCCGTAATGGACGGACGGGCTGGCCCGAGAGATCAAGGACAGCGACAAGGGAGAATTATCGCTGCCGCGGGTGCCGGCACCAGCAGTACTAGTGGTGGGAGCGCGACGACCGCAGTGGCTACAGGCAAACCTCGGACGAGCGGCCGGTCAAGAGGACATCGGGCCTTTGAGCTAGACATGCATAATGCAACTTTACTGGGACGGAGGCACGGGAAGGGCTCTGTCAGTATATCGAGTCCTCTGAAGAAGATGGAGGACTTGCGAATGGACGACCCTACCCCGGTGATGAGGGAGAAGGAGAGGAAGTTACCCGAGGGCAATCCTATGTGGATATAGAACATACTCACCGTTCAACATTCACATTTCCTCTGATCACCTGTATGTCCTCTCCGCCTTGTCCCCGTCATTCTAACGGCACACATTTGCGTGGATTATACTTATACTCATATCCATCGAATTTATATTCGGACACATTTTTATCCCTGTATCCGATACATGCGCCGTAATGATCAATGTAGTATATCCACATTCGCCAGTAGGTCTGTCGCTGTACCCGCGGTATTACCCCCACACCGATGACATCTTTTATAATGTGATTCGAACGCTGTGGGTGGTAGCTCAATTGGGAATGAACTGATCGAACTTGAATTTGTGGCGCATTGTTGATCGACGGTGACGATCAATTGAATATACCTGACTACTTGACTCTTGCAGCGTTTAGGCCGGGCGTTTATTTAAATGTAGGATCGGCAGGATGAACTATATTCTTTTTCACCAAACAACACAGGGTTGAGGATTGGCAAAAGAACACAGGTTCTAATTATGTGCGCAGGGATCAATGAATCTTCCGACGTAAGTAGGGATCATCATGGACGGACATACAGTAACTGCACACTACACAACATTCCAGCAATACAAGTTTCTGGCCCCCTCCGATCAACCTATCCCAGCGCCTTACGGGGGATGTTACCACAAGATCAAATACGTGAGTCACCTTCCTTGCGACTCTCAAAGTCCTTGTGCTAATTTTGTGGATACCATTATTATTATAAGTTGATGTTCATGACAGGTGTATCAAGTCCCCACGTCGTATCCAAACTGAGCTTGTGACATTGGTGGGAAAGGCGGTAAATATATACTGCTCCTTCACTGGCAGACTTATCCTGATTTGATACTTGCATCAATTTTATCATCAATATCGATCAATACAGTTTCGCAATCAGATATCACTTGAACAAGAAAGAGAAGGCCATCTCTGGCTGCAAGGTATGCATATGCCTACCTGAAGGGTATTCCCAGGACTAGATATTCGGATGCGCCCATCCATGTATGAAAGTGAGAAAGACGAACGAGCAGACCTTCTCTTAAATGGTTAGACCCCAGTAGGTGACTGTTGGTGTCAAGGTAGGTATCTGCTTCCTACAGTTGACTGACTAAAAGCGAGTCCAAGACCAATAAACGCCGTAGTTCTTTTAGAATACTCTGGAAAAGAGGAGATAACATGTCAGCGGATGCAAAGTTAGATTGGCCAACACTCAAACAAGGTTGGTGCTGCCTGTCGCGTTCGAGACAGCTAGATTGGTTCCAAACAACCTGCCTCATGGTCCTACATACAGCCGACCTCCAACCGTGGAAACATCTTGGCGAATGTTGACTAGGTCGAAAGCAGACTTTATTGGTCCCTATTGATGTAGTTTGCTGAGTAGAATTTAGCCGCAATGACAACTGACACCGGCTTGCGCCCGTTTGGGCTAAGGGGAGAAAAATGAAGAGACCCCAAACCGATGAACGGATGATTGACGCCTTGGAGTTCATGTAGAATAATCTTATCGGTGATCCTCTCAGTGAGATCCCAGTGTATTACGCCATGCATGCCGTGGGTTATCGTGGGGAACTTTTTGCTAGAAGTTGGGGGTAACATGAGAAAAGCAAGACGAAGGTCGGATGATGGATGCGGATGGCCGAGGGAAAGCGAGAGGCAAATGGGTCCGCAGTCCTAATCTTAGCATGATAAAACAGATCAAGCGGCCAACGTAAGCCTAGTGTCTATTTTGCTCGAATATGATCAGGCGGTACTGGTTTCTAGAATTAATTGACAAAGACTGCTTAGGCAGTTAATTACCTTCACTTATGGATCGTCCTCGTTAGAAAAGGAAAAGAGCTATGAATCCCAAGACATGGTGGGCCCAAAATAGACTTCTGATTGTTTTTCCTTGCCAAATTTGCCAGGCATTTGGGCAGTGGGGTGGCCAATTCAACCCAATTCAGGACCATGGATGCTGGACTCCGAAGGTGTCGTAATCTCTGGCTATGCGAAACACATACTACTGCAGGCTAACATATAAATGGCGACGAAAGATCAAAAGCCGATGAATTACCTTGAGAGGTTGAAGTATGGGTTTAAAGCCATGAATCATGAAGGATGCTGCGATAAACGGATTTTTTTTTTTTTTTCAAATCTAGGCATTATCCTGCAAGCTCGTTTCACTAGCTGAAGAGGTTTGACACACACCTTCGTGTTCTTAGGAAGAAAGATCGCTGTCGTCATTGGCTGCGTGCTCGTATCATCCCCGTACAACATTGACGCGTTTTGACAAGTTTTTGAAAGCGGTGGCCCATGTTTCCCATTTTGGGAAAAATGGGCCGCTTTGTCAAGAATCAAAATTATCCGAGATTCACCACAAGTGCGTATAAGGATGCTTGTATCCTGGAAAATAATTTAGTATAAAGCGTTAGAATCAAGATTTCAAAATCAGAGCGACAAACCGAGTAGAAGCCAGTTCAGACCAGTGAAAAATTTTCGATTATGTAGTGGAAATAATATGTATGTCAAGAGACACAAAATTCCACCAATCAAACGTGTGACGTTGGGGCCAGAGTAGCAGCGGAGATTAGCGGTTGGGCTTGAAGCGAGGTCCGACGATGTTATTGTCGCATTTTGGACAGGTTTATCCAACTTGACTAGTTGCTATGAATCCCACGCTGCCAGCTCCGAGAGCTCCTACATACGCGGCAAGACCCTACTTAACCAGATGGTTGACAGGAATGGGGAATTCCTTTTTATGTAGTTGGATGTCGGGGGCTGGATGTCAACGGCGACAAGATCAGTGATGTTAGACGTGCTGTGTAACACGTGATACACTAGTGACACAGTGGTCCGTGCATTTTTGCGCAAGTATAAAAGCCAGCGGCGTTTACCTGAACAACTCATACTTACCTTGATGGCATAAGCCCCTTCAAATACCTGGGTTTGTGGGCCGTGGAGATCCTTCATAGCACGGCGACCTTGTCCTCAGAGGGTGTCTGCGGCTTGTATGGGCTTAGGCTCATGCACCGTCTCAATATTTTCCTGTCCTGCTTCGGCCACT
>Ga0307509_10001779_pt1 | contig 35792 bp, 34 predicted proteins | sample 10_EM_MG_FD_202245 | JGI IMG/M metagenome (GOLD analysis project Ga0307509, IMG submission 202245) | Populus trichocarpa ectomycorrhiza microbial communities from riparian zone in the Pacific Northwest, United States - 10_EM | ecosystem: Host-associated > Plants > Roots > Unclassified | place...
GCTACTCACAGCTTCAGCTCAATGCGATCGCGAGACAATTGAACGAGCGGCCGCGCAAGACGCTCGGCTTCAAGACGCCCGCTGAGATGTTCAGCGAATCTGTTGCATTGACCGATTGAATTCGCCATCGATCTGCGCCAGTCGCCCGACGCGCAGATGCGCCATCGCATGCGTCGGCTGGTCGAAGCGACTTTCGAAAGTTGAAACCATCCGTGAACCACGCATCGTCACTTTGAGACGAGTCGAGCTATGAGATTGCCCAAGCTCATGTATTGAGCATCAGCACGGTAGAGAAGCATGTCGCCAAGGCCACATTGCAGGTCACGACACCCCCGAATTGGCCATTCTTGGTGTTGAGTTCGGATGTGCGTCGCACGGCGATTCGCACGCGTCAGGCCTGGATTCATGCCGCCGTCTGACCCTCCGCGGTCCGAGGGCGGAGACCTTGGGGGGCTGGTAGTCCTGGCTGATGAACTTCCCGTGGACCTTGAAGACCATTTGGACGGCCACGTGGCCCAGCTGCTGCGCGACGTACCAAGGGTTGGTTCCTGGACCGGATCGCAAATCACGTGCGGTGATCGTAAGCTTCGGCCGGGTCGTCGCATCGGTGATGCGAACGCGGCCCGCGACGAGGCGCTCATCGGCATGTTGGGCACCGCGTTGCGCGGTGGCATCTGTCGTGGGAGCCACTTGGCGTAGATCTGCTCGAGTTCGCCGGACCGCATCATCTCTTTGATGACGTCGTCGACCGCCGTGCTGCCGCTGCCGGCGGATCAGGGGCGGTGTCGGTATGCCGCCTTCGTCCCCTGACAGCCCTCAGTGCGGCATGCGCAGGGACCGCTCAGCGGCGAGGCGCGGTGGGGCGCTGAGTTCGGTTCCCGGCCGCTCGTCCCGTCGGTCTGATTCGCGTGAGGTGGCTGGACAACATGCCGGCCACCGTTCGCGCGACGGCCTTCACGTCCAGCGGCTCGTCGAAGATCATCTCGACCGTCGCGTAGATCAGCTCCACGACGATGCGGCTGACGAGCTTCAACTCGGCCGCGTTCGCCTTCGGCAAGGCCTTGGCCAGCAGCAAGGCCTGCTCGTGCGTGACGGCGGCGTGCGAAGCCAGCCGGACCTGCTGCAGCGCGGGCACCGCGCGCAAGGCCCGCATGATCCACACGCCACCCACGGTTTCCAGTGTCACCTGGTAGGTGTCGAGGATCAGGCCCTCGACCGCCCGCTCGAGGGTCTCGAGGCCGCCATTGAAGACCTCGAGCGTGATCCAGTGGTCGACGCGTTCGTTCTGGCGCTGCATCAGGCGCTGCCCCAACTCGGACAACAGCGCGTACTTGTTCGGGAAGTAGCGGTACAGCGCCGGTGGCGACAGCCCGGCGCGCTCGCACACCAGGTTGGTCGACAGCCGCTCGATGCCGACATCGGCCAGGGTCTGCGCCGTCACGTCCAGGATCAGCTCGTAGGTCTCTGTCGCGCGTTGCTGCGCTGGCTGCTTCTTGGTCGCCAGCGAGGGCTGAGGCTTTCGGGTCGAGGGCATCGGAAGGAGGGTGGGCGGCATCCGGGATTGTCCGAGGAAATTCGTTGACACAAAACGGTAGTCATGACTATATACTAGTCATGACTACTGAATCATGACGGATCGATCTCGCACACAAGAAGGGCACCGCAGCATGAAGACCTTGATCGCTTTCATATCCGCAGCATCCCTGTCGTCGGCAGCATCAGCCGCGGGCGTCGACGACGCGAAAGGCTTGTGGATGACCGCGCAGAGTGATGCGGTGATCGAGTTCAAGGCCTGCGTCGACGCGCCGGCCGCGCTGTGCGGCCGCATCGTCTGGGACAAGGACGCCGGCACGCCGGCCGACACCTGTGGCGTGCAGATCGCCCGTCTCGAGCGCTACGACAACGACGCCTGGCGCGACGGCTGGGTCTACGACCCGCGTGACCGCAAGAAATACAAGGGCCTCATCCGCCTCAAGGGCGCCGACCTGTACATCCGTGCCTTCGTCGGCGTCGAGATCCTCGGCCAGACCGAGCAGCTCAAGCGCGTCCCGTCGCTGCCGCAAACACCTGTTTGCAAACCCTGATCCCGCCCACAACCGCCATGGAGAGACCGATGCCTTTGCTTCGCCCACGTTCGTACGCCGCCTTCATGCTGCTGGCCGGCGTCGCTGCCCACGTCTTCGCCGCGGAGACGGCCAGCTTCGCCGTCGACACCGAGGTCAGGCTCTCGTCGGACCAGCGCACCCGCGGCATCTCCGATTCGCTGAACCGGCCGGGTCTGAAGCTGAGCGTGCAGGCGGCCCACGAAAGCGGCCTCATCGGGCTGGTCGAGTTGTCGTCGGTCAGCAAGAAACAGTTCCTTGACGGCGACGGGGTGGGTGTGACCCTGGCCGGCGGCTACCGCTTCGGCGATCCCGAGGGCTGGCACTTCGGCGCCGGCCTCGCGACCGAGCTGTTTCCGGGTGCGAAGTACGAGGCGCCACACGGCTTCGACATGGCCACCGGCACCCCGACGGACTTCCGGACCACGCGCTACGACAGCACGTTCGCCGTCGCCGAGATCGGCTACGGTGCGCTCGAGGGACGAATCCTCAACGTGATCTCCAAGACCTACCGCGGCGCCGACACCGGTGGCGTCTGCGGCACGATGCTCGCGCTGATGCCCGACCCGACCCAGGCACTCGATTGCTATGCACGCGGCGACCACGGCTCGCGCGGCAGCTGGCTGTTCGACCTCGACTACAAGCACAGCCTGACGCCGACGACGACGCTGAACCTGCACGCCGGCTACCAGAAGATCGCGAACTTCAGGGAAGCGAACTTCTCCGACTATCGGATCGGCATCACGCACAAGCGCTGGGGCTTCGAATGGAACGCCGACTGGGTGACCACGAACACCCGCGTCAGGGAGCTGTACCTGGCGCAGGACGGCGACACCTTGCGCGCCACCGACGGCAACAAGTTGGTCGTCTCGGTCTCGCGCCGCTTCTGAGATGCACCGTTCCCCGGATGTACCGGCCGCATCGGCCGACGGGCGCCTCGTGCTCGCCGTCGACCTCGGCACCTCGGGCTGCAAGTGCGCGCTGGTGTCGCTGGACGGCACGGTGCACGCGTGGGCCTTCCGCGCGGTCAAGCTGCACGTGCAGGGTGCGCTGGCCGAGCAGGACCCGCAGGACTGGTGGACGGCCTTTCTCGACAGCGCCGGCGAGATCCTCGCGGCCGACGCCGGCCGGCGCGGCCGCGTGGTCGCCGTGTGCTGCTCGACGCAGACCGAAGGCACCGTGTGCGTCGATCGCCATGGCCAGCCGCTCGGGCGCGCGCTGACCTGGCTCGACTCGCGCGGCGCTGCGGCGATGGCGCGCCGGGTGCGCGGGCGCGTCGTGAACATCGAAGGCTACGCACCGCTGAAGCTGTGGCGCTGGCTGCGCCTGACCGGCGGCGCGCCGTCGTTGTCGGGCCGCGATTCGGCCGGGCACATGGCCTACATCCGCGATCACGAGCCCGAGCGCTACGAGCGCACCCACCAGTTCCTGAACGTGCTCGACTACCTGAACCTGCGCCTCGCGGGCCGCTTCTGCGCGACCCAGGACTCGATGCTCACCGCCTGGGTCACCGACAACCGCGACCTGCGGCAGGTGCGCTACGACGCCGGCCTGATCCGCCTGCTCGGCATCGACGCGACGAAGCTGCCCGAGCTCGTGCGCTCGACCGACGTCCTCGGCCGAGTGCTGCCCGAGGTGGCGCAGGCGCTTGGCCTGGATCCGAAGACCGTGGTCGTCGCCGGCGCGGTCGACAACTCGGCGGTGGCGGTCGGTGCGGCGGTCGGCGATTTCGAGACGCACCTGTACCTCGGCACCTCGTCGTGGCTCGGCGCGCACGTGCCGTTGATGAAGACCGACGTGCGCCACAAGCTCGCCGCGGTGCCATGCGCGGTCGACGGGCGCTACCTGGCGATGGCGCTGCAATCGACCGCAGGCGCCAATCTTTCCTTCCTGCGCGATCGCATCCTCTACCACCCGGACGAGCTGGCCAGCGACGAGGAGCACCCTGCGGTCTACGAGATGCTGAACAAGATCGCGGCGCGCGTGCCGCCCGGTGCGCGCGGCCTGATCTACACGCCGTGGCTGCTCGGCGAGCGCACGCCGGTCGACGATCCACGCCTGCGGGCCGGGCTGCTCAACATGTCGCTCGAACATTCGCGCGAAGACATCTTCCGCGCCTTCCTCGAAGGCGTGGCGCTGAACACGCGCTGGATGCTGGAGCCGTTCGCGCGGCTGCTGGGCCGCGACGCCGGCACCATCACCGCGGTGGGTGGCGGCGCGCAGTCGGACGTGTGGTGTCAGATCATGGCCGACGTCACCGGCCAGCCGATCCGCCAGCTCGCGAACCCCATCCAGACCAACGCGATCGGTGCGGCGTTCATCGCCGGCGTGGGCATAGGCGCGCTGAAGTTCAGCGACCTGGGCCATCTGCGACAGGCGCGTTGCACGTATGCGCCGGCCAGCGCGCTGCGCCGCTTGTACGCCGACAAGTTCGAGACCTTCAAGGAAGTGCGCACCCGGCTCGCGCCGCTGTACCACCGGCTCAACGCGCCGCAGGGAGCTGTCGGATGAACACGCTCACGACCCGCCAGACCGTCGTCGACCTGTGCGTCGAACTCTCGCAGCGCGGCCACTTCTCGGGCACCGGTGGCAACATCGCGCTGCGCGTCGATGCCGACCACATCGCCGTCACGCCGTCGGCCACCGACTACCTGACGATGACGCCGGCCGATGTCTGCGTGCTGCGCCTGGCCGACCTGGCGCAGGTCGAAGGCGATGGTGTGCCGTCGGTCGAAACCGGCCTGCATGCGCGCGTGCTGCGCGCGCGGCCCGACGTGCAGGCGAGCATCCACACCCACCAGCCGGTGGCCAGCGGCTGTGCACTCCTGGGACAGGCCCTCGAGGTCCCGCCCGGTGCGCTGCAGCGCTCGCTCGGTGTGCGGGTGCCGATGATCGGCTACGCCCCCTCGGGGTCTGCCTGGTTGTCGTCGAAGCTGGCGCGCCGGTTGCGCGGCAATACCAACGCTTATCTGATGCGCAACCACGGCGCGTTGTGCTGCGGCATCAGCACGTCGGCGGCATTGCAGGCGGTCGAGGACCTCGAGACCCTGGCGCGCACGCACCTGCTGCGGCTGATCCATGCCCGCGCCGAGACAGAACCCACCATGCGCTCGGCCCTGCGACGCGTCACCGACGCGCTCGCTGCCTGACCCACCCCCCCTCTTGAACCCCACCCACCTCATGAGCGACCTCGCCCCCATCCACACCGCCGCATCAAGCACTGCACTGCGTCCCGCCATCTCGGCCTGGCCCGATGTGGGCAATCTCTACCGCCGCTTCGACGAACTCGTCAAGCAGCCGATGCGCCCGATCCGTCCCGACAAGATGGCGCGCGTGATGCGCTACTTCGACGAGCGCTGCCAAGGATCCAAGCAACTGGCGGAGCGCGCCACCGCCGTGATCCCCGGCGGCGTGCAGCACAACCTCGCGTTCAACCACCCGTTCCCGCTGGCCATCGCCCAGGCCGAAGGTGCGCACCTGACCGACGTCGACGGCAACCGTTACACCGACTTCCTGCAGGCCGGCGGCCCGACACTGCTGGGCTCGAACCACCCGGTCGTGCGTCAGAAGGTCAACGAGGTGCTGGACTCGTGCGGCCCGGTCACCGGGCTGCTGCACGAGTACGAGGTCAAGCTCGCCGAACTGGTGTGCCAGTCCATGCCCGCGGTCGACATGGTGCGCCTGCTCGGCTCGGGCACCGAGGCGGTGATGGGTGCGGTGCGCCTGGCGCGCGCCTACACGAAGAAGAAGTGGATCATCAAGGTCGGCGGCGCGTACCACGGCTGGAGCGACCAGCTCGTCTACGGCATGCGCCTGCCCGGCACCGGCCGCATGGAGGCGGTTGGCATCCCGCGCGGCGCCACCGGCAGCACGCAGGAATGCAACCCGAGCGACCTCGACGCACTGCGCCGCAAGCTGCAGCTCAACCGCCTGCGCGGCGGCACCGCAGCGGTGCTGCTCGAGCCGCTCGGTCCCGAGAGTGGTACGCGGCCCGTGCACCCCGACTACAACCGGCAGGTGAGGGCGCTGTGCGACGAGTTCGGTGCGCTGATGATCTTCGACGAGGTGGTCACGGGCTTCCGCGTCGGCGTGGGCGGCGCGCAGGCCTATTTCGACGTGAAGCCCGACCTCACGGTGCTGGGCAAGTGCCTGACCGGTGGCTACCCGATGGCCGGCGCGATCGGCGGCCGCAAGGACGTGATGATGCTGCTGGTCGGCGGCATCGGCACCACCGCGCGGCGCGCCTTCGTCGGCGGCACGCTGTCGGCCAATCCGCTGTCCTGCGTGGCCGGCTACCACGCGCTGCTCGAAGCGCAGCGCACCGATGCGGCGGGCGTGGCCGGTCGCGCCGGCGACCGGCTGTGCAAAGGGCTGGAAGCCATCATCAACCGCCTCGGGCTGCCGTACGTGACCTACAACATGGGCTCGATCGTGCACCTGCAGACCTCGGGTGTGCTGTTGCTGGACACGAGCAACCTCCTGAAGCTGCTGCGCGTGAAGAACGAGGCCAAGCAGCGCAAGCACATGATGGAGGAGATGGGTGCCGCCTACACCGCGCACGGCCTGATCACGCTGGCCGGCAGCCGCATCTACACCAGCCTGGCCGACACCGACGAGGTCATCGATGACGCGCTCAATCGATTCGAAGAAGTCTTCAAGCTGGTCTGATGCGATGACGATCGACGAGACACTGCGCCAGCAATGGCAGGACTTGCGCGAGCGCCTGCAGGCGAAGCACTTGCTGCCGGCGGACGGCGCCAGCGTGTCGCTGCGCATCCCGGGCAGCGACGCGATGTGGTTCGGCCAGGTGCTCGATGCGGTGCCGCGACAGGTGTCGTTCGGCACGGCAGTGGGTGACGGCCTCGTTCATGCCGCGACCTATGCCGCTCGCCGCGACGTTGGCGCCATCGCCGTGGGCGGCGCGGCGTTCGGCCGCTGTCTCGCCGACTTCGGCGGTGCGATGCCGCAGGCCTTCGATGAGCAGGCGCGCCACCTCGGCGCGATGGGACCGGCCGTCGCCGAGTGGCGCCAACTCGAGTCATCGCTGCGCCGCGGCGGCAATGTGGTGCTGCTGCAAGGCCGTCCGATGTGCCTCGGCATGACCGCGACGCGCCTGGCGCTGAACGCCGAGCTGTTCGAGAAATGCGCAAAGGCCTATGTGCTGGCGGTGGCCGGCGGCGGCCGCGTGCGTCCGTTGCCATGGATCGTGCGCTTCGTTGCCAACCGCCGGCTGTACAAAGACGAACGGCGCGCCGCGCTGCGGTTCGCACAAGGCCTGCTGGCCGAAGAAACCAAGGGCTATTGAGCACCCCCAGGAAATGTCTTCGACATTCCCGCCCCCAGGGGTCAAGCAAAGTGGCAAAGCCACATTTGCTTGAGAACACCGATCGCATCAGCACAGGAATGCACCGCATGTCATCGAATCAAGCTCCTGGCATTACCACCCGTCAGGTCGCCGCCGCACTCGCAGTGGGCACCATCGGCGTCCTGATGGTGGGCATCCAGCCCATCCTGCTCGGCGAGCTCGTCGAGGCGAAACAGGTCAGCCTCGAAGGCGTCGGCATCGTCGCGATGGCCGAGATCGTGACGCTCGGCCTGGGCGTCGTGATCGGCGACGCGCTGCTGCCGTGGTCGCGCCTGCGGCTGATCACCATCGTCGCCGCGCTGCTCGCCGCGGGCCTGGACCTGCTCACCCTCTTGGCCAGCGGCGACGCCGCCATGACCGCCGTGCGCGCGGCCACCGGCTTGGTTGAAGGCGTGCTGATCTGGGGCGCAACGGGTGTCGTCGTGCGCACCGCGAACCCGCCGCGCGTGGCCGGCATCTTCTTCGTCGTGCAGACCCTCGCGCAGGCCGCGCTGGGGGCGCTGCTGGCCAACGCGGTCATCCCGCACTCGGGTTGGCAGGGCGGTTTTGTCACGCTCGGCGTCGTCACGCTGTTGCCCTGCCTGCTCGCGTTCATGCAGCCCGCGCGCTTGGCCCCGCTGGCACCACCGTCGCTGTCGGGCTTCCGCTGGTCGGCGGCGACGCTGCTGCCACTGGCGGTCGTGTTCCTGCAGCTCGCGACGCTGGGCTCGTTCTGGGCCTACCTCGAGCCGCTGGGCAAGGCCGCAGGCTTCGATGCCCGTGGCGCGCAGACGCTGATCGCCGCGGTGCTGGCGATGCAGGTGATGGGCGGCAGCGTGGCCTCGTTCGCGGTGCGGCGCCTCGCCGTGGTGCCGACGCTGGTGGCGTGCTCGATCGCACTCGCGGCCACGACGACCGCGATCCACCAGTTGCCGGGCGGCAGCACGCCGACCTTTGCGCTCGGCTGCGCGCTGTTCGGTTTCGTGTGGCTGTTCATGCTGCCGTTCCACATCGGCCTGGCGTTCCGCGCTGATGCCAGCGGGCGCTTGGCCGGTCTGGTGCCGGCGGCCCAGCTGCTGGGCAGCGCGTTCGGGCCACTGACGGCCTCGTTCATCGTCGAAGGTGAGAACGCGGCGGCGGTGCCGCTGCTCAGTGCGGGCTTCGCGGTGGCTGCGGCGGCGCTGGTGCTGGCGACGCGACCGCGTCGCGAGGCGGTGCCGACGGGAGCCTTGCGATGACCATCGACGATGCGACGCCGGACCTGATCCAGCAGCTCTTTGCAGGCCACGAGCCCACCGCGCTTGCCTTGCGACAGTCGACGGCGAAGCAACGGGTCGACAAGCTGGTGCGGCTGCGCGACGCCGTGCTGCAGCGGCGCGGGGCCTGGATGGCGGCCTTCGACGCCGACCTGCGCAAGCCCCCGCTGGAGGTCGACCTGACCGAGCTGCTGCCAGTGGTCGACGAAGCGCGGCACGCCATCGCACACCTCGCACGATGGATGCGCCCACGGCGCGTGGCCGCGACGCTGACGACGCTCGGCACCACCGCCCGCGTGCTCTACCAGCCGCGCGGCCGCTGCCTGATCATCGGCCCCTGGAACTACCCGGTGAACACGCTGCTCGGCCCGTTGGTGTCGGCGATCGCGGCGGGCAACACGGTGATTCTGAAGCCCTCGGAGTTCACGCCGCACGTCAATGCGGTGGTTGCCGAACTCATCGCCGAGATCTTCGAGCCGGCCGAAATCGCTGTCGTGCAGGGCGGCGTCGCCACCGCGCAGCGCCTGCTCGCGCTGCCCTTCGACCATGTGTTCTTCACCGGCTCGCCCGCGGTCGGGAAGATCGTCATGGCGGCCGCGGCGCAGCACCTGACCTCGGTGACCTTGGAGCTGGGCGGCAAGTCGCCGGCCATCGTCGACGAGACCGCGGACGTGGAGCGCGCGGCCGATCTCATTCTCTGGGGCAAGCTCACCAACGCCGGCCAGACCTGCGTTGCGCCAGACCACGTGTTCGTGCACCGCAGCGTGCGTGAGCGCTTCGTGCAGCGCTGCCGCAACACGATCGCGGCGCGCTACGGTGCGAGCGACGCCGCCATCGGTGCCAGTCTCGATCTGGCACGGATGATCACGTCGCGCCATGCCGAGCGCTTGGGTGCGCTGATCGACGACGCGTGCGCGCACGGCGCCACGCTGCTGGCAGGCGGCGCCCACGACGCCGCAGCGCGTTTTGTGGCGCCGACGCTGCTCGGCGACGTGCCTGCGCAGGCGCGCGTCGCCAGCGAGGAGATCTTCGGCCCGGTGCTCCCGATCGAGGCCTTCGACGCGCTGGACGAGGTGATCCGCCGCGTCAACGCCGCGCCCAAGCCGTTGGCGCTGTACGTGTTCAGCCGGCGCAAGACCACGGCCGAGCGGGTGATCGCCCAGACGAGCTCGGGCGGCGTCTGTGTCAACCACTGTATGCAGCAGTACGCGCACACGGCGCTGCCGTTCGGCGGCGTCAACCACTCCGGCATCGGCAGCGCGCATGGGGTGTTCGGCTTCAAGGCCTTTTCGCACGAGCGCGCGCTTCTGGCCGCGGGGCGCTTGACGCTGGTGAGCCTGTTCTATCCGCCCTACGGAAGGCGCAAGACCGGGCTGGCCGGTAAGCTGGTTCAGATGCTGGGGTGGATCTGAGGTGGATCTGAGGTGGCCCCAATTCTTGGTGGTGTGCTCGCCTGCTGCTTACCTGGACGTTAGGCGTCACATGCGGACTCACTGTGCCGTTCAAGGAGCAATGAATTCTCTCTGCGCTAAGCTCGCACCGCTCAGGCTTGGCATTTGAGCGCTTCCCAACGCATCAAGAGGAGAACGTCATGCAGTATCGCGGCAGTTGCCATTGCGGGGCAGTAGCCTTCGATGTGGAAGGTGAGATCAAGAGCGCGATGGCGTGCAACTGTTCCATGTGTCAGCGAAAGGGCTCATTGCTCTGGTTCGTGCCAAGAGAGGCTCTGAAGTTGGCGACACCAGAGGAAGCATCGAGCGTCTACAAGTTCAACAAGCACTTGCTCAAACATCGCTTCTGTCCCGTCTGTGGTATTCATCCCTACGCGGAGGGGACTGACCCGAAAGGCAACAGCATGGCTGCTGTGAACATTCGATGCCTCGAAGAAATTGATCTTGCATCGATTCCGGTAACGCACTTTGACGGTCGTTCGAGGTGACGCCTTGCCCTTCCTTCAATTGGCCCCGCCTACGGCAGGCCGCTGAAGTCAAACGTTAGGCAGCGCAAATCCCTTCACGCCACTTTCAATCACAGCCCGATGGAGTTCTTGCGTTTCAATGCTCCCGATACAGACGCCCTGGTGACCGGCATCGCAGAGACCCGATTGAAGCTCGAACAGGCCGCTACTGCCGGTGACTCGCTCGGTACAGTCGAGCACGCCGCGGATTTGGCCAGCATGCTGACCACAGCGAGGCGCGAGGTTGAAGCGCTGAGCCTCATTGAGAGCCACCTGAATCTCGCCGAATCACTGGCCGCCACCGAGCCGATTGGCTGGTTCTGGAACGCCTACGCAACCGCGCTTCAATACTCGGGGCAGCGTACCAAGGCCGACACTGTCTTCTCCAAGGCGCTGAGCTTATGTCACGCCTCCGGATGGTCCCGTCTTCAGTCATTTGTGCTGCAGCACTGGGGCAGGAGCCTCGCGGAGCAGGGCCGCCTCGATGAAGCGGAGGCTTGCTTCTCGGAGGCACTCAGCATTCGGGCTGAGCTGAACGACCCGCGGCAAGACTCATCTCGACGCGCACTTGAAGCGCTTGCGCAGCTCCGTGGGCAATCCAGTTAGAGTCCTCACCAAGCAAGTGGCGCCGCCCAGATCTTCCGTCAAACGGTCCCGCCTTCGGCGGTCCGCTCAAGTCAAACGTCAGGCGCTCAATGAGCCATATTCGATACCTTGCACTTCTTCTCCTTTGCGTCGTATTGCGCAGCTTTGCGGCCGATCAAGATGCAGCATCCGCCCCTTCTCCGAAATGGTGTCCACCCGATGGCCCGCGGATGACGAGGCAGCTGTCCTCCGACAATATGGGGTCGCTGAAGTCGGGTTGGGCGACGATCCAAATGCGCGTGCGTCCGGGGGCCGTTCCCGTATCTGACGTGCGTGTCACAAGCGAAGCCGGCGGTCCTGCGCTCGCTCGCGAATGGCTCCCCTTGGTTCGTCAATGGGTGGGGTGCGCTGCCAATGAGCGCGATACCCTGTTCCAAATGAAGTTCACGCTCGGCACTCTCGGCAACTACCAGCTGCCCGCCAAGGAAGGGTTTGGGCCGCTCGCGTTCCTGCAACCGAGGGGTGCACCGGCGCTCCCAGCCGGCGATATCGGCGTAGGCGTCTGCCCGATCCGTGCCACTCTGCAGTTGCGTCAACCCGAAGCGAAGAACGTTGTCATTGAGCTAGAAAGCCAGGGCGGCATCGCAGTCTCGGACTGGCTCGAGCGCCTCGTTCCAGATCGGGAATACATGCTGCCGGCACCGAAAGGAAATCGCATCGAATTCGATTGCAAGGTCAACAAGGGCGTCGTCTCGTTCTATGACAACTAGAGGTTTGTCGAGCCGAGCGCCCTCCCTTCAGGCGGACCCTTCGACGGCGGTCCGCTTTAGTCAAACGTTCGGCCTCGCAGACCGGCAACCGTTGCACCTCTGAGAGCTTTCCTGTAAGAATCTTCCCCTCACCGCCCACCGACTCCGTGGAGCACGCCATGACCACCTCCTCGACTGAGAACCCTGCCGCGGAAACGCTGCGGGGCTCAGTCTTGTATGTCGAGGACGAACCTATCAGCTTTGCCGTGGTGGAAGTCCTCCTGTCGAGCCATCCCGACGTGCGCCTCATTCGAGCACAGACTGGAGATGAAGGCGTAAGACTTGCCCGAAGCGAACACCCCAACGCGATACTGCTGGACATGCACTTACCGGACATGTCCGGCGTTGAAGTCGTTCGCAGGCTCAGTGAAGACATCTCTGCCGGATCTTTCCGTGTCGTTCTTCTGACTGGGGACAAGCTCAACATCGATGTTCTCAAGGCGATGAGCCTCGGTGCATTCGAATATCTGGTCAAGCCGGCGAGTCGTCAGGCGCTCGAAGCCGCCTTGAAACGCGCGCTCAAGGTCAAGGCTGGAAAGAAGCCGTAGAGCCAACCAAGTGAAAACATCTGGTATACCACCGCCAGCGAGGCCCAACCCTTCCGTCAAGCGGGCCAGCCTTCGGCGATCCGCTTAAGTCAAACGTTAGACGCCAAGGAGACATCGTGACAGTCAAGCGCATGGACAACGTTGGCATCGTGGTGGAGGACCTTGATGCCGCCATTGAGTTCTTCGCCGAGCTTGGACTCACCCTGGAAGGTCGTACGCGCATCGAAGGCGAGTGGTCGGGCCGCGTCACCGGCGTGCGCGGACAGCGCGTCGAGATCGCCATGATGCGCACCCCCGATGGCCACAGCCGCCTTGAGCTCTCACGCTTCGATGCCCCTGCCATCGCGTCTGATCACCGCACAGCTCCCGTGAACTCGTTGGGATACCTGCGCGTCATGTTCGCCGTCGAGGACATCGACGACACCCTTGTCCGGCTCAGCAGGCTCGGTGCGACAGTGGTCGATGAAGTCGTCAACTACGAGAATATCTATCGCCTCTGCTACATCCGAGGTCCCGAAGGAGTTCTCATCGGGCTCGCCCAACAGGTTGAAGAGCAAACCTTTCGGGAGAACCCTATGGAGCATAGGCGTTGAGAACTCAGGCCTTGGCGGCTCACCATGCCTTCAAGCGGACGCCTGACGGCGCCGCTGAAGTCAAACATTAGGCCGCACAGGGCACCCGATGCACATTCCTGTCGCCATCGCTGAATTCTGGAAGCGCTTTGATGCCGATGCGGGCAGCATTGATCCCACACGCTTCTATGAAGCTTTCCATTTCGGTGACAACGAAGAGATGGCAAATTCCCTCGCAGACCTGGTGCTCGAAGGCACGAAATGCGCAACAGCTGGGTTGCTGTGGTCCTTTGAGTACATGGGAAAGGCTTTGCCGCAACCGGGCGATTTCAGCGTTGTCACGAGCTGGGCAGGCTCTCCGATGTGCGTCATCGAAACAGTCCGGGTTGACATCGTGCCTTTCAACGAAGTGAGTGCGGAATTTGCCGCTGTGGAAGGCGAAGGCGACGGATCGCTGGAATTCTGGCGGCAAGAGCATGCGAGTTCCTTCTCGCGTGAGTGCGCACGGATCGGTCGGGTCTTCAACGAAAGTATGCTGGTAGCGTGCGAGCGGTTCAGGGTCGTGTTCACGGGCTCACAAAGTGCGGCCTAACCCTTCCTTCAAGCGGGCCTGTCCACGGCGGTCCGCTCAAGTCAAACGTTAGGTGCCGCAACATGCAGCATGGGGCGACAATAGCAGTCGATCCGGTCCGCATCACGTCAAGGGAGTTGTCATGTATCCATGGTTTTGGCTTTGGGCACCTCACATCGAGTTCCCGTTGAGCGGGAACGTCACCCAGGATGTTGAGCCAGTGGCGAATTTGTTTTCCAAATCGATCGATCCTGAGGCCGGAAATCCGAGGATCGAACAGAAGGCATTTGAGGTCGCCTCCTACGGGCAGCAACTTGGCTTGATCACTGAGGTGTTGATCGAGATCGCCGAACAAGCCTTGCCCAAGAAGGGCAAGGACAACGAATCCCTTCAAAGACTCAAGCGGATCAAGGCAGAGATCGAGCGGCTCAAGACCTCAGAGTACGATTCGGAATTGAATGACATCGAACGCAGAATCAAGGTCATTCAACAACGCGGCGGTGCGAGATCGCAGACGCTATCAAGGAAACTTGGTGTACTGCAGGCGGGGAGCGACGCCTAACCAGTCCTTCAAGCGGATCTGCCTTCAGTAGTCCGCTGATGTCAAACGTTAGGCGTCGAAATTGGCGCGCCCCCGTTGTTCACGCCCCAGACTCCGATGCTGCACTTAACGCTGGTAGTAGTGATGATAGTGTCCGTATCGATATGGCACTGGCACCACGACGCAGCCGCTCAGAGCCGAGCTCAGAACAGCCGCGGCGCAGAGACCCAGCAAGATCTTGGTCAGTTTCATGGCTATCTCTTACGAGGCAATGCCTCATCAGATCTAACGATTTTTGGACCAGCCTGTTGACTTGTTCCACTGTTCCCACGCTGTAAAGAAATAGTAAGCCGGGCCGAGCCTGCACATGGGGCGCAGGTCAGATTCGAAGGCTCCGGCGTCGGCTCGTCCATTGTCAAGCGCATCGTCGATCGTCGTGGCGGGCGGGTCTGGGCCGGGAGCGAGCCCGGGCAAGGCGCCACGTTCTACGTCGGTTTCGACGCGGCCACGCCATCGACGGTGGGGGCCTGGGGCAGCATGGCGCGCGCGATCGCGCGCGTGAGTTCGCTTGTCACGAGCGGCTTGGATACATGCTCGATCATTCCCGCGGTAACGTAGGCCTCGCGTTCTTCAACCGTCGCGTTGGCCGTCACGGCCACGATCGGAATCTGTGCAACTGCGCCACCCAACCCGCGAATCTGGCGCGCCGCCGTCACACCATCCATCCCAGGCATCTGAATGTCCATGAGCACGAGGTCGTACTCGCCAACCTTGATCATCGCCAGCACCTCGAATCCGTCGCCGGCCATGTCGCATGAATGTCCCAGCTGAGCCAGGACCGCGCCAACGACGAGCTGGTTGACCTCGTTGTCCTCGGCCACCAGGATCCTCAGGCGTTGGATCGGGTCGATCTCGACATCGGTCTGCGTGTCGACCACCTCAGATCGCGGCGACTGCCCGAGCTCCAGAGGCATTGCGATGCGAAACGTGCTGCCCTTGCCAATGTTGGTTTCGACGCCGATCCGCCCCCCCATCAGATCGACGAGTTCGCGGCTGATCGCCAGTCCGAGGCCGCTGCCACCATGGCGCCGAGCGATGCCGCTGTCGGCTTGCGTGAAGCGCTCGAACAACGTCGGCACCACCTCCGGTTCGATGCCGAAGCCGGTATCCCGCACCGCGACGCTGAGTTCGACGCGGGTGGCGTCCAGCGCCCGATGCGCCACATCGATTTCGACCGAGCCTTGCTCGGTGAACTTGACCGCATTGTCGACAAGGTTGAACAACACCTGGTGCAACCGACCATCGTCGCCTTTCAGGAGGTTGGGGAGGTCGGTCATGAACTGAACCGCCAGCGCCAACCCCTTCTCCTGCGCCCGCGTCGAGATCGAGGCCACCATATCATTCAACAACTGTCGCGGATCGAATTCGGTGACGACCAGCTCGAGACGCCCGGCCTCGATCTTGGACAGATCCAGGATGTCGTTGACGAGGGCGAGCAAGCTCTGGCCCGAACTGCGAATGGTCTTGGCATACTCGCGCTGCTGTTCGGTCAGGGAGGTCTTGAGCAGCAGCCCGTTCATGCCGAGCACGCCATTGAGCGGAGTGCGGATCTCATGGCTCATCGTGGCCAGGAATTGCGACTTTGCGCGATTGGCCGCGTCGGCGGCCTTCGTGGCACGTGCCAGTTCGCGTTCCGCGGCGGTGATGTCTCGAAACACGCTGACGACGCCCCCATCGGGCGTGCGCCTCTCGATCACGTGGATCACGCTGCCGTTGGCCAGCTCCTGCTCGTACATGCCGTAGCCGCTGCGGTGCAGCGACAGGCGCATCGTGCGCCAGGCCTGTCGCTGCGCTTCGTCCTGCTCGTTCGGCATCAGCGCCCGCGCGGCAACGTTGACGAAGACCTCGAAGCTCACGCCGACGGCGATGACCTCGCGCAGCCACGGGAACATCTCCAAATAGCGTTCGTTCCACACCACCACGCAGTCGCTGGCGTCGCACAAGAGGAAGCCATCGGCCATCGACGCGAGGGCGCGATCCATGACGCTCTTGGCTTGGGCGATCTGGCGACGCGCCCGAGTCAAGCGCCCCAGCTGCCAATGGACCGCGGCACCGGCTCCGGTGATCAAGGCGATGAAGGCGATCGCGACCGAGACGATTTGCTGTCGATCGTCTCTCCATTCGGACAAGGCCGCGGACACGGGAATGCCCGCGACGATTCGCACCGATCGATACACCGATGGCCGCGCGACCAGAATCGACAGCGCACCGTCCAAGCGGCCTGAAGCCTGTATTGCCGGGCCGGAGAGCAACGCGGCCGGAAGCGGTGACGGCAACCGGTTTCCGAGCTGAGCGTCGAGAGCTGGCACGCTCGCCAGCAACTGCCCATCGTCGCGCTCCAGGGTCACGACCAACCCGGGGATGTCCGACGCCGGCACGAGAATCGTCGTGACCAGCGACAACGGCGCCTCGGCGATCACCAGCACGCGTCGGCCCGGTGTGAGCTGCACCGGCCGGGCGAAGTACAGCGCCCGTTCGGACGTTGCGAAATTCAGCAACGGCGCGCTGATGGCCAGCACCGGTATCTGCTGTGCGAGGGTCTCCCGTATGAAGCGCTCGGGCAGCGGCACCCCCAGGCGCTGGGTTTCGCTGCGCGCGCTGGCGAGTACCTGGCCACGCTCGTCGAGCACCGCGATATCGCGCAGGAGCAAGTTGCGTCTGATGATGCCGCGCAGCAGGCGTTCGGCGAGGGTCTGCTCGATACCACCGTCGGCCGCGATCGCCGGCTGCAGTACCTCGTGCATGTCGGCCAGCAGCACGTCCGCCGCAATCAACGTGCGGTTGAGCGCCGCCTCGGCACCGCTGGCGAATCGCACAACCCGTCCCTCGCTTTCGCTCAACGCGTCGTGTCTGCCGATCGAGATCAGCGCCATCGTCGCGCCGACAGTGGCCGCGACGAACGCGAACACGGCGCTCCAGATCGCGATCGGCAGGCGTTTTCGAACCACCATGATCAGGGTCTCGAGTCCGGGCAGAGGTGGCCGCGTGGCGCCGACGTCAACACGCGCACCGTCAACGAATCTCGATGCCGACGACGGGGCCTATCGTCTGCTTCCACAGCTGGGCACACTGCGGACCGCATCGCTTGATCCAGCCGGGCAGCACGTTCTTGACCAGAATTTCTTGGCGCCTCTTCGCATCCGCCGGCGTTTCGCGCACCTCGGTCATGCTTCCCTTGCGGCCGCTCACACAGGCCGGCGCGCCGACATTGCAGGCGATTCCCTCGCCGGTCTCTCGGGCCGATTCGGCCCAGATCGCCAGCTCGAGCTTCGGCAGCTCGCGCCGCAACAGATCCTGCAGATCCTTGGGCAGCGCATTCCATGCAACCCCGTTGGCGACAAATGCGGCCACGCCCCAGTTGACCGGCATCGTGTAGATATGCGTGGTGACCTCGTTCAGGCCAATGGTGTTGCCCGACATCGTCCCGGTGACAGCGCAGTCGATGTTGCCGCTGCGCACATTGGCGACGATCTCGGAGAAGCTGGTTTGAACCGGAATCGCACTCAGCGCCGAGACCCAATCCGACTGCGTCGACCCGGAGACTCGGACACGGCGTCCCGCGAGATCCGCGAGGCTCGAGAGCGGCTTGTTGCAGAAGATCACCTGGGCCGGATAGGTGTAGAGCGCCAGGAGTTCGACGCCGTATCGTTCTCGAAGGAGCTTCTCCATGTACGGTCGGAACGCACCCACGCTGCGTTTGAGCGACGGCAGATCGGGATTCAATCCGGCCAGGTCGGGCGCGGCAAGTTCGGGATCCTGGACCGCGCTCAGGGTCAGAAGCGCCGTGCCGAACGGAACGGCCCCCAGTTGCACGAGGCGCAGCATCTCCTGGCCTCGAATGCCCGCACGGTCGAACGGCACGATCTCCGCGCTGGCGCGTCCGCCGCTCAGTTGTGGAAGCTCGCGAGTCCAGAAGGGCTCTTCGTGGCGGGTGTACTGGTTGACCCCGGCCAGGCCGCCGACGATCCGCAAATGCTGCGACGGGTCTGAAAGTGACTGCGCCATCGCGTCGGACCCGCATGGCAGCAACGCAGCCGCAACGAGACACAGTGACTTGAACAACGGCCGTTTGCGCGTTGCCGAACCGTCGCTGCGCCACCAAGCATTGCATGAGTGTCGCATTCGCTTCCCCATGAGGGTTGGATGATCGTTGCTCTTCTTCTTGGTGTCAGTCCATCGACCGAATGGGCTTAGAGGAGGATGATGGCACCGTTGTGTCATGGTGGGATGGATATCGAACGCGCTCCCGGGTGGCTTGACGGGTTTCGGAGCATCCGTCATGCAGGAGCTGAGTACCTTGCGCTTTGTCAAACCTGGAAACGCCTCAAGCTGACTTAATCGCGGTCGAAAACGAAGACAGCACGCTGCATGTCCATCCTGCTTGCCTGTGCGACATCGACGGTGGCGCGCACAGAGGCCCCGAAAACAGTCGGTCCGACGGCGAACTCGTGCCCTTGCCTATGAGTCAGTCCCTCTCAACCCAGTCTCGACGCTTTCGCGTCGAACGGCTGGCCGTGGGCGCCTTGCTGGCACTGTTCGGCGTTGTCCTGTCCGTCGTGCTCTACCGCGAGCGCAACCTTCTGCAAGCACAGGAGCGCGATCGTCTTCAGGTCCAGGCCCGGGTCATCGACGAGAACCTGATCCGCCAGCTGGAAGGCGTGAACCACGCACTGGTGAGGATCAGAGACGACCTGATGCACACGCCGCCGGGCACTTCCTGGGCGTCGTCCTCGGACCGACTCAAGATGTTGACGGATGCCATGCCCGGCGTTCGTACGCTGGCCGTCCTGGACGCCTCTGGAACGATCGTGACATCGAGCCGTTCAGAGCTGTTGGGCGTGAACTCCCGGCAACGAGAACTCTTCGACGTGCCGCGTGGCAGCCAGAACCCCACCGTGCTCTACGTGTCTCCTCCGTTCAAGTCGGTGCTGGGCACGCTGGTGGTGGCCGTGGGAAGGGTGCTGTCAGGCTCGCATGGCGAGTTCGCCGGCGTCGTGACGGCGACGCTGGACCCGGACTATTTCGACGTCGTCCTGCGATCCGTGCTTTACGCGCCCGACATGCGCTCGACGCTGATCCACGGCGATGGCAAGGTGTTCCTGAACATGCCAGCCCATGCGCAGCTGTTGGGGGTGGACCTTGCAAGACCCGATTCGCTGTTCAGCCGACACCTGCAGAGCGGGCAGGATTCGACCATGGGCACAGGCGGGGTCATCCCTGGCGTCGCGGACCGCATGGTGGCGATGCGGACGATTGGTCGAGCCGACTTGCCGATGGACAAGCCGCTGGTCGTGGCGGTCAGCCGACAGAGCTCCGCGGTGTTCCTGCCCTGGCGCGAAAAGGTGGTGCGGTTCGCCGTTTTCTATGCGGTGGTCCTGTTCGGCTCGGGCTTCGGCCTGTACTTCAGTCAACGGCGGCGGCGGGTGCTGGACCGACTCACAGCCGCTGCGGCCATGGACAAACAGCAAGGCGCCGAGCGGCTGGAACTCGCGTTGCGCGGTGCCGACCTGGGGCTCTGGGATCTGCACGTTGCTAGCGGCAACTTCGTCATCAATCCACGCGAACGGGCGCTGCTCGGCTTCTCACTGGATGACGAGCTGCCTCAGGGCGGTGAATGGCGAAACCTGATCCATCCTGACGACCGGGCGCTTGTCGACGCCGCGATCCTGCCGCACCTGCGCGGCGAGGCCGCCGCCTACGATTGCGAGCATCGAATGCGGCACAAGGACGGGCACTACGTCTGGCTGTCGAGCCGGGCGATGATCGTTGAGCGGGATTCGGCCAAACGCCCGGTGCGAATCGTCGGCACGCACCTGGACATCACCGAGCGCAAACGCGTCGACGCCGAACTCGAGCGCGCGGTCGAGCAGCTGCGGGATGTCACCGACAACATGCCGGCACTCGTCTCGCGCTGGGACATGGAGCAGCGCTTTCGCTTTGCCAATCGTGCCTACCGCGACTGGCTGGACATCGAACCTGCTTCGCTGCTCGGGCGAAGCGTGCGTGAGGTCTACGGCGAGCAAGCCTACAGCGGCTTTCGGCACCACATCGACGCGGCGACCGCTGGCGCACGGGTGGTCTACGAGCGCGAGATGGCGACGCCTCACGGCCCGCGCCACGTCGAGGTCACGCTCATCCCCCAGCGGGCAAGCGATGGATCCGTCCAGGGCGTATACGGGCTGATCCACGACCTCACGGCCCGCCACGAGGCCGACCTGCAGCGTGCGCGCAGCGAAGAGCGTCTGAGCCTTGCGCTGGAAGGCTCGGGCCTCGCCCTGTTCGACTGGGACATCGTTGGCGACCGGATCTACCACAGTGCGCAGGCGTCAGCGATGCGAGGCGAGCCTGCGGCCGAGACCACGGCATCCGCCGCAGAGTGGCGATCCTTCGTGCATCCCGACGACATGGACGCGATGCGCGCGAGCCTGAAGGCGGCGCTCGCGGGGGTGGCGCCGGTCTACCACGCAGAGTTCCGGGTTCGCAAACACGCCGACGAATGGTTGTGGGTGCGCGCGCGCGGACGCGTGGTGGAACGCGACGCCGGTGGCCGAGCGCTTCGCTTGGCCGGCACCTACGGAGACATCACCGCCAGCAAAGTCGCCGAGGACCGGCTGCGGTATCGCGCCGAGTTCGACACCCTCACCGACCTGCCGAATCGCGCGTTGTTCGTCGAGCGGCTCCAGCAGGCGATCGGCCGTGCCACCCACACCAGCACGATGGCGCTCCTGTTCCTGGACATCGACCACTTCAAGACGGTCAACGACACGCTCGGCCACGAGGCGGGCGATCAGCTGCTGAAGGTGTTCGCATCCAGAATGCGGGACTGCGTGCGGCAATCGGACACGGTGGCACGCCTCGCCGGCGACGAATTCACGATCGTCCTGGAAGGATTGCGCGACGCGAGCGATGCGAAGGCGCTCGCGAACAAGCTCGTCGAAACGCTTCGAGCCCCGATTGCGCTGGCCGGAAAACTCTTCGAGATCACGACCAGCGTCGGTGTGGCCCTGTGGAACCCGGGCGACACGGATGACGCCGCGCTGTTGCGGCGCGCCGACGCCGCGCTGTACGAAGCGAAGCGGCGCGGCCGCAACGGCTACTTTTGCGCGGACGTCGAGAGCGTCACCGCGCCCTTCATGCTCCCGAACGAAGCTGCAAGTGTGGTCAAGCACTGAGTAGCGGCACGCCCGACACTCGCCAACCATCATGACCGCCGAATCGCCAGGGGGCGTCAACCCACACTACCTCGACCACGTCGTCGCGACGGCTCAATCGCATGAGATCGCGGCGAGCGAGGACATCGTCACCGGCAACGGCATCAAGCTGATCGCCAAGGGCACGCGCATCGACGCCGACGTCCGTGAACGTCTGCTCGAACACAAACTGCGCAAGCCTCTGGAAGACTGCGTCACGGTCGTCGGTGGTGTCACCAGCGTCAACCTCGAGCCGGTCGGCGAAGCCCTGCTGGAAAAGCACCCGCTGCTGCGCGCCCTGTGTGCGACGGAGCGGGCACGTGGTGCTCCCGCTTCGCTTGCTGCACTGACGCTGTCGACGCCGCTGCAGACGCTGGTGACGGTCTACGCCCAATGCCAGGAGGGCCGGCTGGAACACGCGGTGGGCGTCGCCATGCTCTCGCTCTCGCTCGCACGCATGCTGCTCCCGGGAGATATCGAACGCCACCGGCTGCTGGCGACTGCAGGGCTGGTGCACGACGTGGGCGAGTTGTATCTCGACCCGACCTTGCTTGAAAAGGAGACAAGACTCGACGCCGGCAAGTGGCGCCACATCGTGACGCATCCGCTGGTCGGACATCGCGTCTTGCGCGACATGGCGGGCGCTGGGCAGATCGTCGCCGATGCCGTTCTGCTGCACCACGAAAGACTGGACGGCTTCGGATATCCGAGAAGTGTCGGTGGCGAAGCGTTCACGCTGGACGGTCAGATCGTCGCGGCGGCGGAATGGCTGATCGCATTGGTCGAGTCAGACGCCTCACCGCTCACGCGCGCGCGCATGGCCGACCGGCTGGTGCCCGGAGAGTTCAGCCCGGTGATGCTGGCGGCGATCTCGGCGGCAGCCTGCGAAGCGCCTGACGAGCCCGTGGAACTCTCTTCGGCGCCTCCGCTCGGGGAGGCCGTGCCACGCATCGTGCGCCTCGCCGATACCTTGCGGCGGTTCGACGAGACGCGGGGCTGGATTGATGAGCGCCTTGCTGAGGCCAGTGGTGCTTTGCGCTCGGTGCTCGAAGCCGGCTTGCAGCGCACGCTGCGCATTCAGGCGTCGTTCGCGAGCACCGGATTGAATGCACGCAACGCGGAGCAACTGGTGGGCGAACTGTCCTCGCTGCAGGACCCGCACGTTTACGTCGAGATCATGACCATGGTCGGCGAGCTGGAATGGCGCATGCGCGAACTGGAACGAAGCCAGCGCCTGCGAGGCAGCCTCCTTCTCGCGTCGGAGCACGCCGTCGTTTCGGACCTGATCGGACGCCTGCGAGGCGCGCCCGTTTGATATGCCGCGCCCCCAACCCGCTCGCGTGTCACGACCGGAGAGGGCCGTCCCGGCGTTGCGGCCTTAGACGGTCGCGTACAGCGACGACGCGACCACGGCGACACACAGCCAGAACCGCACGTCGCTGCGCAGCTCTCGCGAACAAACGAGGAACAAGGCCGCTGCAATGCCTGCGATCTCGGCAATCTGCAAGTAGACCGATGCAGGATACGCGAGCATGCGAAACCTCATGCGACCGCTTCGATCGGTACCGTTGAGGCGATCCGAGGCCCTCGGTCACCCAAGAGGCCCACGCCGATTCACGGATTCGCCGCGACCTTCATCGCGACCATCTCGACAGGGCAGGACTTGTGGCCGACGCACGCGGCGGTTTGCACCCAGTCGTGTCCGAGCACGACGCGCACGTCGGTGCGCAGGCCCTGCGTGGGCAAGGTGTCGGCCCTCGCGTTCGCCGGCAGGGAACGTGCAATGTGCAGTGCAGCCTCCTCGTGTCCATTGCCGTACTGGATCGTCGTTCGCTGCTGCGCGAAGCGCGGCTGGTTGCTCAGGCGGTCGACCGGGGTTCCCTGCGCGGTCAGCCAGCGGCCCACGCGCGCCGCCATCCCGGCGACACCGTTGCCGTTGCTGACCTCCAGCCGCAGGGGGCGTTCCGGCGCCGCCGGACGGATCGTCGACGACGTTCCCGGATCGACCTGCGCAGCCAAGCGGGCGCTGTCGGTGCCGGCCACACGCTCCGACAGCGACGGCACCGTCGGCGTCGTGACGACGCGCAGTGTCATCGGTGCCGTCGTCGATGCCGCCGGCGGCCGCGGAAACTCGACGGCTGTGATGGGCAGCGGCACGCTGATCGTCATCGGCACGCTCTCATTCTCGACACCCTCTGAACCGGTGCCGGACCGTGGCGTGGATTCCACCGCCTCGGGTGCCCGGACCGAAGCGACGACCTCGGGTGGCGTGACTGGAGCGGTGGCCGCGGTCGTGGCGTGGTGAGGCAGTGCGTCCGAGCGAGCCAGCGCTTCGCGCAGGTTCGCCCGGGCCATCGCGTTGCTGCGGTCGTGCGTGAGGGCGGCCTTCAGCTGCGTCACCGCCTCGTCCGACTTGCCGGCGAGCAGCAGGACGTAGCCGAGGTTGCTGCGCACGTGAGCCAGGTCGGGGGCGAGCACCAGCGCCTGGCGCAGCGTGGCTTCGGCGTCGGCAAGGCGGCCCGTCTGCGCAAGTGCCACACCGAGCGCGTTGCGGGCCTCGATGTTCTGCGCGTCGGCCGCGATGGATTTGCGATAAGCGTCGATCGCCTTGTCCCATGCGAGCGAGCCATCGTGGTAGCGGCCCATCGCGTAGTACGCCTGGCTCGACTCGGCCGAGTGCGTCACAGCCAGGACGGGTTCGACCGACCACGCCTTGATGACCTTGGCGTCGAGCGAGGCGCAGCCGACCATGGCCAAGAGCACGCCGCCGGCCACGGCGCCGTAGCCGGGCAGCGTGCGCTGGCGCCAAGGCGACTGCTTCGCAAGCACAACGCGCGGCAGGGCGGCCGGCGGGATGACGGGTGGAGTCCGGACTTCAAAGCCGGTCCCGATATGGCATTGAAAGCGCATGGCGAGTTCTCCTGGTGGCGAGGGTCGGGCGAACGAACGGCTAGCCGCCGGCACCCATCGACGGCAGAACGACACGAATCATCTGGATCACCGCGGGGCCGATGATCACGAGCATCAGCGCGGGAAAGATGCAGAAGATCAGCGGGAACAGCAGCTTCAACGGAATCTTGGCGGCGGCCTCCTGGGCCTTCTGACGGCGCAGCGTCCGCACGGTCTCCGAGTGCACGCGCAGCGACTGGGCGATGCTCGTCCCGAAGCGGTCCGCCTGGTTGATCATCGACACGAAACCCTCGACCTCCTCGACGCCGGTGCGGATGCCGAGATTGCGCAGCGCCTTGTCGCGCGGCGCACCGGCCCGGAGCTCGAGATTGACCAGGCGCAGTTCCTCGCTGAGCGTCGGGCTCTTGTGAACCATGTCCTCGGACACCTTGTTGAGCGCCGCTTCGGTGCCCAGGCCTGCTTCCATGCACACCGTCATCAGGTCCAGCGCGTCCGGGAAACTCTCGAAGATCTCGCGCTGCCGCCGGGCGATGGACTTGGAGAGGATGTAGTTCGGCAGGTAGTAGCCTATCGTCGACGCCCCCAGCAGGAACAGCAGCAAGCCATAGCCCTGCACCTGCGCGCTGGCAAGCGTCAGTGCCGCGAAGGTCAGCATCGGCAGGCCCAGTGCCAGCACTGTCTTCAGTCCGAAGAAGGCCATCGGTGCCGTGGCGCTGCGGATGCCGGCATTCATGAAGCGCCGGCGCAATGCCGACGACTCAAAGCCGACATCGGGCACCGACAGTTTGGCCAGCGGCTTGGTCGCTCGCGCCACCCGGTCGATCCAGTAGTCGGCCGTGTGGACCGAGTCGACACTGCCGCTGCCGAGCACGCGCTTGACGCGCTGGTCGGTGGCGTTGCCCGCGGTTCTGCCGAGCAGCCAGATGGCCACCGCGAAGGTCGCCACGAACACCAGAACCAGGAATCCGATCTGAGCTTGAGACATCGTGTCGTTCCTTCCTGCTCAGACGCGGATGCGGATGATGCTGCGCATCCACAGCACGCCCAAGGCCATGATCACCAGTGCGCCGCCGACCAGACGGATGCCGGTCGGGTCGGTCCACAGGACCGCCATGAACTGCGGCGTGATGATGTTGATGAGTGCGCCGGTCGCGAACGGCAACGCGATCAGGATCCAGGCCGACAGGCGCCCCTCGGCGGAAAGGGTTCGCACCTCGCCGAGCAGCTTCAGGCGGGCGCGCACGATCCCGGCGATGTTGTCGAGCAGCTCGGCGAGGTTGCCGCCCGAGTCGCGTTGCACGGTCACTGCGACAACGAAGTAGGCCAGATCGGCGACCGGCACCCGATCGGCCAGACGCAGCAAGGCGACCTGCTGCGGCACGCCGTAGTTGGTCTCGTCGAACAGCGTGCGGAACTCGTGGCCGATCGGATCGGCCATCTCGTCGCCGACCATCTGCACCGCGGTCGGAAAGGCGTGCCCGGCACGCATCGCCCGGCCCATCAGGTCGAGCGCCTCGGGAATCTGCTTCTCGAACAGGCGGATCCGCTTGTCCCGGCGGCGCGACAGACGCCACCACGGCAAGGCGCCGAGGAGCAGGGCGCCGAACAGCGAGAACAGGAGCGGGCGCGCCAGCAGCAGCGGGACGAAGAACCCGATCAACCCGAGACCCGCGCTCTTCACGACGAGTTCGCCAGCCGTCGTCCCGGTCCCGGAGGTTTCAAGGTAGCGCAGGAGGCGCTCGCCGTTGGGCAGCAGTCCGATGAGGTGATCGTCGAGCCAGCTCCAGTGGCCTCTCGGGCGGGTGCGTTCGATCGACAGCGTGGTGACGCTTCCCGGGGTGGCGAGCTGACGCAGGCGCGCTGCGAGGCGCTTGGACTCGGCGCTGCTCTTCGAGGCCCAGATCGTGTAGGCGCCTTCCAGAGCGAGTACGACTGCGACGAACAGCATCACCGCGAACAGGACGTAGCTGGTGTCCATGCTGATTACTCCATGCGCCGTGATGGATCGAACAGCGATTCCGGCAGGATGATGCCGCGCGACTTCAGGCGCTCCATGAAGCGCGGCCGCACCCCGCTCGCCTGGAAGTAGCCCTTGACCGAACCATCGGTGTCGACACCGGTCTGCTTGAAGCTGAAGATCTCCTGCATCGAGATCATCTCGCCCTCCAGCCCGGTGATCTCCGAGATGCTGATCAGCTTGCGCTTGCCGTCGGTCAGCCGGTTGGTCTGGATCACGACATTGATGGCCGACGCGATCTGTCCGCGCGCCACCTTCGGCGGCAGGTTCATGCCGCCCATCGCCAGCATGTTCTCCAGCCGTGCCAGCGCGTCGCGTGCCGTGTTGGCGTGCACCGTCGTCATCGAGCCTTCGTGGCCGGTGTTCATCGCCTGCAGCATGTCGAGCGCCTCGGCGCCGCGGGTCTCGCCGAGGATGATGCGGTCCGGGCGCATGCGCAGCGCATTACGGACGAGCGAGCGCTGCGTCACCTCGCCCTTGCCCTCGATGTTCGGCGGCCGCGTCTCGAGGCGCACCACGTGCGGCTGGCGCAGCTGCAGTTCGGCGGCATCCTCGATCGTGACCACGCGCTCGCGCGCATCGATGAAACCCGACATGATGTTCAGCAGCGTCGTCTTGCCGCTGCCGGTGCCGCCCGAGATCAGCAGGTTCACCTCGGCGTTGGACAGCGCCTGCAGCACCTCCGCCATCTCGACGGTGAGGGTCTTGAACTCGACCAGGTTCGCCATCGTCAACGGCACGACCGAGAAGCGCCGGATCGACATCACCGGCCCATCGAGCGCGAGCGGTGGGATGATCACGTTGACGCGCGACCCGTCCGGCAGCCGCGCATCGGCCATCGGGCTCGACTCGTCGACGCGCCGGCCCACGCGCGAGACGATCTTGTCGATGATCTTCATCAGGTGATCGTCGTCGGCGAAGGTGACGTCGGTCAGGCTCAGCTGCCCGCGCCGCTCGACGTACACCTGCTGCGAACCGTTGACGAGGATGTCGGAGATCGTCGGGTCGGCCAGCAGCGGCTCGAGCGGGCCGAGGCCCAGCATCTCGTGCTGGATGTCGCGCACCAGGGTGCGCCGCTCCAGCGCATTGACGATGACGTTCTCTTCCGCCAGGAGGCGCTCGACCATCACGCTCAATTCTTCGCGCAGGCGCTCGGCGGACATGCCCTCCATTGCTTCCAGATCGAGCCGACCGAGCAGCAGCTGGTGCACGCGGCTCTTCATCTGCTGGTAGGCGTGCGAGACCTGCGCCGGCGTGTCGGCATTGCGCGCCTCGAAGCGCGCCTCTTCCATCGCCGGTTCGCTGGCCAGGCGCTCCCTGAGTTTGAGCATCACGCTCTTGGTGCTGCTCATGTGCCCACCCCGAACAGGCTGGACAGCCAGCCGCTGTCGCGCTTGCCGTTGTCGATCACCGGTGCGACCGCCTTCGCGAGTTCATGCAGGGCACGTGTCACCGGGCTCTTGCGCGAGAGCTTGGCGATCGGCACCCCCTGATTGACCGATGCGTTCACCGCGCTGAAATGGTTTGGGATCGTCGTGATGCCGCGCACGCCCAGCCCCTGCTCGAGCGCCTCCAGCGCGATGTCGCCGACCTTGTGATAGCGGTTGACGATCCAGTGCACCTTCTGGGCCGGGTATTCGAGCGAGCGGAACAAGCCGTGCAGGCGCTTGGCGTCGCGCAGCTGCGGCAAGCTCAGCTGCAACACCGGGAAGATCTTCGTCGCCATGTCCAGCGCCTGCAGGCTGACGGCATCGATCGAACGGCCCACGTCGAGCACGACGAAGTCGAACATCTGCCGCGCCTGCTTGACGATCGCCTCCACATGCATCGCCTTCACCTCGAGGGCCTGCGAGAGTTCGTGCGGCGCGGCCAGGACCGAGAGCGTGGGGCTCACCGTCACCATCGCCGAGCGCAGCAGCTCGGCATCGAGCCGGCCGATGTTGCGCGCCACCTCGGCCACATCGCTGCCGCCGCGCTGGTCGGTGAGCATGAGCATCGCGTCACCGAACTGAAGATCGAGGTCGAGCAGGCCGACGGTGCGTCCGTCGCGCAGCGACAGCACATGGGCCAGGTTCGCGGCGAGAAAGCTCGCCCCGCTGCCGCCCTTGCACGCCATCACGACGTAGACCTCGCCGAGCGTGACAGGTGCCGCTGCCTGGTGACGCTTGCGCGCGACGCGCTGCAGCGCCGCCTTCAGCAGGTGCGCTTCGAGTGGCGGCGGCAGCACCTCGCGCACACCCACCTGCATGGCCCGCAACAGGAAGGAAGGCGACTGCTCCGCAGAGATGACGATCGTCTCGACGTCCGGGTGTGCGTGCGTGAGGCGGCCGATCGCATCGAGCCCGACGGCATCGACACCGTCGACGATCAGCAAGCCCGGCCGGCTGCCGTTGATGATCGCCGGCAGGCCGGCCGCCGGCGTCATGGCGGCGAGTACGTCGAGATCGGGGTCGGCCGTGCGAACCATGCGCGCGACATGTTCCGCGCGCTCCGCGTTGTGCGAAACCACTTTGACTTTCATGTCGACTTTCGTTCGGAGCTCATCATTGACAGGCGGGGTTGGCGACCCCGCCAAACGTGCTTTGCATGCTCTCGCGTGACAAGGTGGTGCTGAAGGTCGGCATCAGCACCGACAGGGGCACGAAGGGAATCGCGGTCTGGATCGGCGTCGTCGTGACGATGCTCACCGTCACGAGCCGGCAGGCGGTCGCCGCGCTCAGGTCGTCGCAGCCTGCCGGCGTGCGCGCGACCACGATGTCCGCATCGGCCACGATCGGGAGCAGCTGGCGCATCTGGCCCGCGATCAGGTTGCGCGAGGTGGTGTTCGGATCGCAGACGACCGCCATGCGGGCGCCGAGCCGCGTGACTTCGGCGGCGGTGTTCCAGTAGAACATCAGCCGGCCCATCTCGAAGGCGCCGAACAGGATCGTGAAGAACACCAGCGACACGAGCGCGAACTCGACCGCGGCTGCACCGCGACTGCGCTGGGCCCGCAGGCGGCGAATGCTGTGTCGATTCGCGCTCACAGCGGCTGCACCATGGTGGCGCTGATCGCGCCGAACGAGATCGAGGGCATCGCGAACGGCACCATCGACGTGAACTGGTAGCCGGTGATCGTCACCGTGACCAGGTTGACCACGCCGCGTGTCGTCGGCTGGAGGTTGTGCGTCGCGGGGCAGGACAGGCGGTCGCACACCGCGATCTGCGCGAGCGCCAGACCGGGCAGCAGCGTCGTCCCCGTGCAGGTCGTGCCGTTGTTCGCCGGCGACCCGCTCAGGGCCAGGCAGCGTCCGCCCAGCGTGTCGCCCGGCGTGGCGGTCGACTGGTAGCGCGCGGCGTCGCGAACCGTCTTCGTCACCGAGTTGAACTCGTGCAGCGCACGGCCGAACTCGGTGGTGCCGAAGGTCAGCGCGGCCAGCGGCAGGGTCAGCAGCGCGAGTTCGATCGCGGCAGCGCCGCGCTGCGCGAGTCGTCGGGTGGCGAGGCGCCGCATCATTGCACCAGCGTGGGCACCTGCGGCCCCGTGCTGCCCGCGCCTCCGGCGAAGCCGCCGACGCGGCAGGGACTGCCGGCCGACGCCGCGTCGCCGCGATACTCCAGGTAGATCGTGCCGCTCGCGCCGTTGGACATCGGGTTGAGCATCAGCACGCACGCCATGCTGATGATGGGCACCGTGTTGCCGCCGGCGCAATCGATGATTGGTGCCGCGACCAGGCGGCGATCGCTGCCGAAGGTGACGTAGTCGCTGGTCGTGGTGTCCGGATTGCCCGCGATGTTGCCGCCGGCCCCGCTCACGCCGTACTGGCCGCTGATGAACTGCGCGTTCGTGCCCTGCCGTGCGCGGTAGTCCGCATAGGCACTCGTGCCGACGCCGATGACCGGCGAGCCGGGCGCCTTGTTCGGGTAGGCGTAGCCGGTCCGATCGGGTGGGGCAGTGCTGGGCGTGTACGCGTTCGCACCGTTCGGGTAGATGCCGAAGCGGGTGTTGTAGGCGGTCTTGGCGCCCTGCTCGGTGCCGGGCTGCTGGACGTTGCCACCCACCTGGATGCCGCACACCTGGCCGTTGCCGACGAGCTGGTCGCGGACCTCCGAAGCGCCGCCCGCATTCGGCGTGAAGTCGACCCACCGGAAGCTGCCCGTCACATCGTCGGTGGCGTTGTTGCCGTTGCCGTTCGAGGTGAAGTTGCCGCTGATCCATTCGCCGACGACGTATCCGCCCGGCTTGCTGCAGATGCCCACCGGCGCGGCATTGCAGAACGATTGCGACGGTGCGCGCGTGGCCACGCCGGACGAGGACACCGTCTGCGCCCCGGCGCCGAGGACGCCCATGAACCACGGCGCGATGCCGGTGGCGCTCGCGGTGCACATCACGTAGCGCGCGTTGCTCGACGCGCCGCCCGCGATCGAGAGGTAGTTCGTGTTCGGCGCCAGCGCGGTGCTGAACGTCACGTCAGCGGGCGCGATGGTCACCGGGTTCACCTGGAAGTCCCGCTTGTTGCGAGCCGCCGCGTAGATGCCGGCGGCCTGCGCGTTCAGCAGGAACGACGCCGGGCAGGCGCCGCCGGTGGGATCGCAGGTCAGTTCCGCGGACGCCGCCAGCGCGCACGCGTCTGCCGCGGTCTGCAGCTCCGTCCGGTTGATGTAGAGACGCCCGACATCGATCGCGATGCCGGCGAAGCCGAACAGCACCAGCGCCGACAACGCGACCACGACGGCCACCGCGCCGCGCTGGCGGCGCGAACGAGTCGTCGGGCGGATGGATCGCTGCAGGAGGGGGTCCATGATCAAGTCCTCGCGCGGGGCATCGGTCGTGCGGTCCTACTGGCCCTGAACCAAGGTGATCGCGGGCGGCTTCACCTCCTTGATGGCGTAGCCGTAGGAGGTGGCGTAGTTGGTCTGGGCGCCCGCCGTGGCCTTGCTGTCGATCACCGGGCCGGTGATGTTCCGGCTCGACGCGGTGGGATCGATGACTTGCGACGCGCGTGCCTGCCGTGCGGCATCGCCGAAGCGGGACTCCCATTGAGGTGCGGTCGCCGCGCAACCGGCCAGGGCCGCACACAGGACGGACAGGGCAAACGGAATCGGTGTCATGGTCGTGTTCCTCAAGGCTTGACTTGGAACCCGCCGCCCGGGGCGGCCGGCGCTGGGGGTGTCGCATCGGTCCGGGCCGGCGCTGCATCGGGTCGCGCTTCGATGCGGCCGTTGAGCATCAGGTCCGTGCGGCTCGGCTCGCGATAGTTGTCGGTCGGCAGCGTGTAGCTGGCCGGCAGCGGCTTGACCAGCCGCGGCGTGACCACGAAGACGAGCTCCGACTTGTCGGCCTGGAACTCGGTGCTGCGGAACAGGGCGCCGACGACCGGCAGCTCGCCGAGGACCGGGAAGGCCTTGATGTTCGCCGTCGTGTTGTTCTTGATCAGCCCGCCGATCGCGAAGCTCTGGCCGTCGATCAGCTGCACCGTGGTCGCGGCCTTGCGCGAGGTGAACGAGGGCAGGATCGCGGTGCCGGTGACACCCGAAGCGACGATGCCGATGCCGTCGCGGTTGAGGTCCGAGACCTCGGTCACCATTTCGAGATTGATGCGGCCGCCGTCGAGCACGGTGGGCCTGAAGCGCACCGACACGCCGAATTCCTTCTCCTCGAGCGTGATCGTGGTCCCGCCGTTCGAGTTGGCCTGAGACACCGGGATGAAGATCTTGCCGCCGGCATTGAAGCGGCCTTCTTGCCCGCTGATGGCCATGATGTTCGGCTCGGCCAGCACCTTCACCAGGCCGTCGTCCTTCTGGGCATCCAGCGTCACGCCGAGCGCGCTGCCCAGCACCGACTTGTTCGCTGCGACCGCGGCATTGCCACCGGACAGGAAGTTGGCGAGCAGGTTGTAGGTCCAGTTGCCGTTCGTCCGCGAGCCGCTGAACTGCACGCCGAGCTTGTCGATCAGCGACTTGGAGACCTCGGCCACCTTGACCTCGAGCATGACCTGCTGCGGCGATGCGGTGGCGAGCATGTTGACGATGCGCGGGTTCGCGCCTGCGATGCTGGCGCCGCTGTTGCCGCCGGCCCCGCTGCGCACGAAGGCGTTGGTCAGGTCCATCACGCGGATCACGGAGCCCGAATCGGCCACCGTGCCGGTGAGCACGATCGAGTCGTAGGCCGCCGAGACGCGGATGCCTTTTTCCTCGGGCAGCAACTGGCCGATCACGGTCTGCAGTGCCGCCGTGTCCATGCCGACGATGACGTCGAAGGCGGTGCAGCCGCCGGCCTGGTCGAGCAGCACCACATTGGTCGAGCCAATGCCCTTGCCGAGCACATAGACCTCGGTCGGACTGAGCAGCAGGATGTCGATGTCGGCGACACCGGGGCGATGCTCGGGGTTGTTCGGCACCGCGGTGCCCGCCGCCTTGTCGGTCTTCTCGTTCGGCTCCTTCGGGGCCGCTGCGCGCGAGTTCTCGGGGTTGCCGAGCAGGATGCGCTTGATCGGGCTGGATGGCTTGATGACCGTGGACTTGCCGACGCTCACCTGCACGACCGGCGCGATGTCGACGCGGCCACAGGGCGCGGTCGGGTAGACCGGGGTGACGGCCCGCGCCATCGACACTGCGGCCTCGGTGCGTGCCGGCGCAGCCGGTGCCGCGCGTGCCGGCGTCTGTGCCGCAGCAGTCGAGGCGACCAGGGCGTTGGCTGCGAATGCCAACAACGTATGGCACCAGGCCTGGGCCCCTGGCTTCGAGCGGCATGGACTGCGCATGGAATCTCCCTCGTTGGTCATGGCGTTCTGTCGGTCGGCGTGCTCAGAAGCACTCCGTCGTCCGCACCGTGCTGCGGATCACCTCGACGCAGTTGGCGGGCCGCGGTGCCGCCGCGACGATTCGCGGCGGTGCGCGCGTGACGGGCCCGGTCTTGACGGCGACGGGCACGGCGGCAACCGCCTTGGCCGGCTCGTGGTCCTCTTTCAGCAGACTCGTCTTGGTGGCGCCGTCGGTGCCGCCGGGCTTGGGGTCGCTCTGATTGCGCAGCACCAGCGACAGCGTGCCGACGCTGCGCGCGAGGTCCAGCCCCTCGGCCTGCGCGGGCGTGACCTCGAGCGTCACGGCGTTCACGACCTTGGGCTTGGTGCTGTCTCGGTCGGCTTCCTGCGCCACGGCGAGCACGAGGATGCGTTCGAGCACGATCTTGCTGATCGCGTTGTCCCTGTCGCCGCCGCGAGCGCGCTCGTTCTGCGTGTTCACCATGATGTCCACGTAGTTGCCCGGCAACGCGAAGCCGGCGACGCCGACCACGTCGTTGACGCGCACGGTCATCGCGCGTTTGCCTTCGGAGACGACCGCCGACAAACCGCCCTTGGTGCCAGCGGGCGCAAGCTTGGCCTCGATCAGCGGCTCGCCGCGCGCGATGCTGGTCTTGACGACGCGGCCATCCAGCGCGGCCACGTCCACGAACGCGCCAGGGGGCACGCTGCTCGGCGGCCACTCGACCGATCGCAGCATCTCGGGCGTCAGCTTCGCGCCGATCTCGACGTCGGTCGCCGCGACCGCAATGCGGTCACCGCCCTTGGCTTGCGCCTGCATCCAGCGTGATGCCATCACCACTGCCGCAGCGCCCGCGAGCAGCGCCACCAGCAGCATGATCAAACCTCGGGTGCCCTTCATGGTGTCGTCTCCAGTGCGCGCGGCGCGTTCATCGTGCGAGGGCCGCCGATGCCGTGCGTTGCGAAGTAGTTGTGCCAGGCCCAGTCCAGCATCGCCACGCTCATCTCGGGAGCCTGCCCGAGATAGGCCGCGTAGTCGGCAATCTGGCTCACCAGATCACGCGGGTAGCACGCCAGCAGTGGCTGACCCAGGCGCTGGTGATAGTGCTGCACGAGGTGGTCGAACGCGGCGTCGGTGTACGCCACGCTGTAGGTGTCGCACGCCTCGCGCACGATGCGGCGGTAGTCGTCGAGTTCGACCGCGCCGATGTGGATCTTGTAGCCGATGCGGCGCAGGAAGGCGTCGTCCGCGACCTCGTCCGGCGGCAGGTTGGTCGAGAAGAAGAGCTGCGTGTCGAACGGAATCCGGAACTTCGCGCCGTTGCGCAGCATCAGGTAGTCGTGACGCTGCTCCATCGGCAGCAGCCAGCGGTTGAGCAACTGGCGCGGCGTGATCAGCTGGCGGCCCAGGTCGTCGACCAGGAACAGTCCGTTGTTGGCCTTGAAGTGCGGTGGCGCCTGGTAGTAGCCGGCGCGCGGATCGAACACGAGGTCGAGCATCTCGAGCGTCAGCTCACCGCCGGTGACGACGACCGGGCGCTCGCACAGCATCCAGCGCGAATCGACGCGCTGACGGTTGTCGAGCGTCGAGCGAGGCCCCGCACTTGCACGGGCCGGTCGATGCACGAGCGGGTCGTACAGGCGGATGATCTCGCCGCCGACCTCGACCGCGTGCGGCACGGCGATGTCGCCGATCAGCAGCCGGGCCATCTGTTCGCACAGATAGGTCTTGCCGGCGCCCGGCGGGCCGTACAGCATCACCGCGCTGCGCGAGTTCAGCGCCGCGCCGAGCTGATCGCGCAGTTCGGGGCGGATCGCCACGTCGGCCAGCACCTGTTCGAAGCGCTGCTTCGTCACGCCCATGCTCGCGACGCTCTGGGCCTGCACTTGCGCGGCATAGGCGCTGATGGGCACCGGTGCCGGACCGCTGTACAGGTTGCGCGCCAGTGCATCGCTCGCGCGGGCGCGGCCGGCGCTGGTCAGTTCGTAGGTCACGTCGCCATCGCGCGCGCCGCGCAGCCGCACATCGACCAGCGTCTCCTTGCGCAGCAGCAGGAACAGCTCCTCGAGCAGCGCCGGGCTGAGCTTGATGTGCTGCGAGAGCTCCTGCAGATGCTGCAGGCCATGCTGTTGCATCACCTTGAGCAGCAGTTCCATCAGCAGCAGCAGCGGCAGCCCGGTGTCCTGCGGCTGGCGCGGTGCGGGTGGGAGTTCGCCCGGCGGGTGCGGGCGATTCGCCGGGTGCTGCCCGGCATGGGGATGGAGGCGCGCGACCGCGTCTTCGGCGACTTCGTCGGCCAGCGTCGGCAAGGGGATCAGGCGAGTTGTCATGGGGATCGAGGTCACGGTGTGGTCAGGATCACTGGCCTGAATGCGTGAGCTGCCACATCACCTGAGCCAGCGCGCCGACCGCAATCGGCAGCGCGTAAGGCAGTCGCGCACTGCCGGGCGGCGGCGCATCGAGCGGCGCGAGCTTGCCGGTCTGCGCGCCCACGAGCGTGGTCGTGAGCATCACGCGCACATTGGTCAGGACCTGGCGACTCGAGCGCGAGGCCAGCATCACGACGATGGCCATCACGCCGCCGGC
>Ga0307509_10001780_pt1 | contig 35779 bp, 28 predicted proteins | sample 10_EM_MG_FD_202245 | JGI IMG/M metagenome (GOLD analysis project Ga0307509, IMG submission 202245) | Populus trichocarpa ectomycorrhiza microbial communities from riparian zone in the Pacific Northwest, United States - 10_EM | ecosystem: Host-associated > Plants > Roots > Unclassified | place...
TAGATTATATGCGGGTACTCGGGGGTGTAGGTGGGTGATCGGACAGACAGGGTTCATAAAATGTATGCTGATACATACATTTTATGGCCCCGTCTGTCCGATCACCCACCTACACCCCCGAGTACTCATGATCTGAAGTCTACACACCTGCTAATTTGCGGTGGCCAACAAATTTTGCTTACTAACCTGTGTCTCAGACACTGACAGAGGCGAATTTCCCACTGCAGAGAAACGAAGAAAAAGGATCCGGCAGAACCGTCCAATGCTGCACCACAAGCACTGGCAGCAGATTTGAATGGCTGCGAATGAGCCCTGATCCAGTCGGCTCATTGTGGGGGTTTTTCATGGGGTTCCCATTGGGTCGCCTTATGCCTGCCCATTCTATAATAACCAGTTCTTCAGGAGGCACTGGTGACCGACGGAGCAGGGGATTTGCAACCGGATCTTGGGTTGGGATTAGGTTGTTGGGGCCTAGGCTGGGACTAACTTTATCTACAATGAGACAAATGGTGATCTTGATTTTTGGTTTTCGGGTAGTTATTTTACAATTCGCTTGGGAATATCGTGATTGATGGCATTGCTGGTATTCACCGCTGGAGTGCTCTCCTCCGGACTGACACCGGGCGTTCATCCTGCATAGGGCTAGTAACTGGTTTTCAAGACAATGCGGTTCGTCCGTCAGCGTGGAGTTTACTCGAGCACTACGGCTGTTGCTGAAGAAAGGACCCAGACATATTTCTGTCGCTGCGCACTCCCGCTACTGGCGCCGGATTCCGCGGCGGGTATCATCTACCGCAAACGGCAGCAGACAGCGCGGACCACAAGCTGCAATGTTTCCCTACACAGCGTGTATACAGCACCCAGCACCCCATATGAGTGGGGTATCCAACTTTAACCCGTAGCCCAAGATAGATATTCCATGCGTCAAACGTTGCACTATATGGCGAGAGCTCGCTAGGGTATCTAAGAAAGCATCGCAGCCTCATTGGAGCCCTCCATATCTTTGAAAACTAGACTGCATCTAGCCGTATCGTTGCACCTGTACTGTACTCGTACTGTGCCTAAAACCTTTCCCCCAAGACCCAAATCCCGAGTGATCCGACATGAAGTGCAGGGGTACATAACAAATACAAGTGTTCAGGGGTGATGTTCGTCAATACTTGTAGCTAATTTAGGTTAACCCGCAAATAATCCCTGTCTTGTGCGGGAAACATCTTCCCCGGCACTTGTACCAGCCGAGAAAAAAGGCTCCTGTCAAATAATATAATCGCCATCCTGCAACCAAAGGTACACAGGTACAAGTACCAGGGGAGGTGTTTGCTTACAGGGCAGGGGTTGTTTTGCTGGCTAATTACCATAAGAGCTCGAATAATTGAACCTCGCGCAAGGACGTTGGAGTTGCCTTTGCTGGAAAGGTCCGGCACTTTTCTTTTTTGTCATAAGCTGGGGTTGACAAGGTTACTGTATTATAGCTCTCGCAGCAGTTTCCCCTACTAGCCAAGAGAGGGAATTTTGGACGTCTTAGCGGTGCCCCTCTCATGTGCATGTGGGACATCTCCCGGTGCTCGTATCGTGCGTGCGTTCATAAACTTTCTAAACTCCCAATCTGGTTACGGAAAGAAAATTTTCAAGCTGGCTAACGTAAACAACGTTCCTTGGGAGCATAGCCGGGAGAGCTGGACTGGATGAATAATCATCATTTCTTCCGCCGGGATCAGAGTTCCTGAACTCCCTGAGAGCGCGGACTTATTTTCGCGTAGATATTGCGAGAAATAGGGAAGCGCCTGGACCGCGCTGAGCACGGAAGGCCCTTCTAAGCAGCCCAAATGGAACGCTGGAAAAGACCTGGTAGGCATCGCCAGTGCAACCAGACGATAAGTTGCGATTCATCGTCGTCGTCATCACCGAGTATACAGGTACACTCCCGTTCGCAAAGTCCTTGCACAAAAAAAAGTACTGTGGCAAAGTCTTGGCTGCAACCCAGGTACTGGTACAAGAGTTTGCCAAACATTTGCAGCTCAAATTATGATGATGTGGTTAAGGCACAGGGGGCTCCTATTAATTGGTAGCTATAATATTTAGATATATCCCCTATCAATTACTAGACCTCTGGGAGGCCTGAATTACTGGTCATGAGGGTGTTATCGTTGATCCAAAATCCAAACACTTGTACTAGTACATTGGTGGCCACCAAGACCTTGCCATAGTACTTTTTTTTGTGCAAGGACTTTGCGAACGGGAGTGTACGGTACTAGTACCACTCCCTTCTGGATGGGAGCGAGCACACCGCGAGTTCAACTCGTCCCCATGGTCATGTCGCACGAGCTCACCCGGCACAACATCGGCACCACGGCAAGCCAAACATCCCCCCCTCCCTCCCTCCTCAGGGCTGTATGATGATACCATACGATGACTGTACCGGCACTGCTTTGAGCACACTCAACTCCCAAGCTAAATGGATGGGAAGGATTCCACGAGAGAATCTCCCCGCTCGTTTGCTGACTTAGGATAGGGTTGTATTTGGCATCTTTCCACATGGAGAACTCGCCGAGACGAAGGGGTTTCGAATGAGCCTCTGTGAAGCATATGGTTTTGTGCAGGCTCTATTTATGTGTGCACTTGTACGAGTCCGTGAGTGAGTCCCGGTAAGCTGGCGGGGGGGGGGACAGGGAGGGAGAGGTAATGTGTGGCGCCGCGTTTTGCGGAAGGTTGCTGCGGGGTGTTATTCGTGCTACGGTGATGGTTGGGCATTGTGCCGGTAACTTGTCAACGGTCTTTTTGATAAACAAAATGTCTCTATTTCCTTATCAATGGGTTTTTGGTGATGTTTTTTTTTTCCCCCACCCCTTCTATCACTTGTATTGTGCTCGACCAATTTGTGATGCGCTAACTTTATTCCTTTTAGGTGTCTCCTCGTCAGGAACGAGTTGTCATGCATATCCCTGCAGCGCCGTCTCTCGAGTGCTGGATTGGCAACTCATGGATAGCTTCCCGTGGGGAAGAAAAGTGGGGACAAAAAGGGTTGTTTTTGCAGGCATGATGGTGAGGTGGATTGGCTGCAGCCTGTACTCGTAGCATGTTTGTGTGGGGGCGGCCGCGCAGGGGCAGAGGGAGTGGATGGTGTTGTTGGTCCATTTATCCCTGCATCTTTTTTTTTGCCTTTCACGAAAATCAATGATATTACACTCACCATCTGGGCTCACCCACTTGGTTCCCTCAGATGTCATCTACCGGTAGGCTCTCTCTATTTTAAGACGGGTTGTCAGAATTTGATAGCCTTCTGGGTGTTTAGCTTTTCAAGTGGCTTTAGCGATGAGGAAGCGGTCAACTTTTCGGTATAGACTGCGGTACCATGCACTTGGGAGCGAGCTTTTCGGATATGAGTACCGTGGTGCACTATCGCCCGAAATGTCTCATTGAGACGTGGGGACCTTTGCGAAGAATCATCTCACCTTTCGCCATTCATGAGATTGGTCAGGAGAACTCAGAGGGTAGACCCGAGGGGGAAAGGCAGATGTAGCGGACTGTGGATTTTTTTTGATTTTATTATTATTATTATTATTTCAGAGTGCCTGGAGCCTTGGAGTTATTTCGTGAAGATTCCGTGATTCTCTGAAATTTATTTGGGTTGTTTGGGGAATAAGAAGAAGAAGGCGGCTGACGGTCTGTAAATATCTTGCTACTCCTTGCCTGACGAAAACACCAGCCACCGGGGCGCCCCCAGCATTCGGACAGGTATTGGTTGGCTGATTTTCTGTGAGGAAATCACACGCTGGTCGCTTGACTTGCAATATGATCATGCTCACCAGGTTTGCCACAGGAAAGTTTCCTGTTCGAGTTTAGCCGTCCGAGCGAGGGGACATCGGAGCGGCTTGTGGCCTTGTCTATGTGAGCCCTTTGGACGAAAGGCGTGGACGGGAGTGCATGATACCGGTATTGAAAAGGGTTTCACCTGAGGCGGGGGATTGTACTTGTATCATACTCGAGTACCTCTATGATACTGCAGTTTTTTCGTGACAGCGGTAGAGTATCATAAACATGGTGGGCTCGTAGCTTCCTTCCTGGTCGTTGGTCAGGCTTGCTGTGGAGGCAGCAAGAAGCTGGTGGATGCAAACCGATAGGCTGATGAGTAAATATTGTTGTCTATGCAAGCCGCTGTGGTTGTTTATTTGAAGCATTGGAATGGCAGTGAGAATGGGTGGAGAATTGTAAGGTGAAGATGAAATAGAACATTTAGAGGCTCTATGCTATGTGTACAGTACCAGTATAGTAACTGGAGGCAGCTCTCACTACTGGCCTTGGTGCCCGATATTTACATGATATTGAAGTCCAGCCGCCCCTTTTCTCCTTCTCTTTTGAATTTGCCTTTTATTCTCGAGTCCTCCGTCTTGTTTTCATCCCTCCCTCCCTCCTATTCCTTCCGTCGAGTTGTCGGACAACCCTTCCCCCCCACCATTTGCCCTTCAAGGACACGACACTACGAGACTGCGTTTTCCAACGGCCGACTCTCGTATTTCTCCATCTAACCGTCTATCATACCCCCCTCACTGTCTCGTCCCCCTCTGCTCCACTGATTGGTCGGACAACCTACCTGACTTCCCCTTCAAACTAGTCCCTTTGTGGGGCGGTTCTTCTCTTTTTTTCCCGTTCAGCTTTTGGCTGATTTCGCCCCTCGTCCTTCGTCATTCAAAATACTTCCTTCCTTAACAATAATATACCACTTCAAATAAGAAGTTGGAGAGACCAGATAATACCGAGCGGAAAGAAATTAACTTATATTAATTTGCTTTCGCCTGGCGTTGACCTACAGGGCTCGGGTTCATCTAATCTTTGCTGGTGTATCATACTGTGCTATCTCCGCAGACATATCAGAAGTCGAAGCTACCCCAGTACCTTTGCCCCCCCCCCCTCCCCCCTTACCTCCCACACACACGAACTCATCTAGACTACCGGTACCCTCTTCGCCCCTCATCACACTCATCACTGTATTTACTCCGAAGCATCAATCCCACGGAGAATAGAGGCCGATCAAGAATGTCTGCAACACCGTCGTCACAAGTTGCAACTCCCACATCTCCATCGCGCACCGGGCGTCTACGGGGTCTCTCGTACCTTCGTCACTACGCCCATGGACACGCCCACTCTCCTTCACAGGCAGCTCCAACTGTTGTTACTACTGCCAATGTCAACTCAAGCAACGGGAATGCTATCTCCTCTTCTACATCTCCAACCCAGCAACCTACATCGCCCCCAACTACGACAGCTGCTCGAGCTCGGTCAACTTCCCCACTGAACAACACAGCGTCGAACGCGTGGCTACCCACAGTCAGTGGGGTTAGCGGCTTATCCCGTGTGGCTCCACAACCTTCTGCAGAGCTATCTACGTCCACTGGGGTTGTCACTTCAAATGGTTCGTCCAATGTTCGCTCAGTTTCCAATTCAGCTCCTGCCGTGCGCTCCATTGATGAAGCTCTGTCTACTTCTCCAGATGCTGGCCCACCTACACATCAACCGAATAACCCACCCTTGGTTCGCTCGCCAAGCAACACTTCTCGTGTTGTTCAGCCTTCTGATCCAGCTGCTTCGATACGATTCATTCCCCATGTTGACACGCGCGCTACCCGTGAATCATTGATTTTTACGCCCATTGAACGTGTATTACGGTTCAAAGATGAGCGCATCAGGGTCGGTCGGTACAGTGATCGTGACCAGGCAAACCCGTCTGCCCCGGTGGGGTTCAAGTCAAAGGTGGTTTCACGCCGGCATTGTGAATTCTGGTGTGACAACGGCCAGTGGTACGTTAAGGATGTGAAGAGTTCTAGCGGTACCTTCTTGAACCACATAAGGCTATCGGCGCCTGGTGTGGAGAGTAAGGCGTATCCGCTGTACGATGGGGATATCTTGCAGCTTGGAATCGACTTCAAAGGCGGGGAAGAGCAAATATTCCGGTGTGTGAAGATTAGGGTTGAGTTGAATAGAGCCTGGCAGAAGGCGCTTAATAATTTCAAGTATATGCTCAATCCTTAAAACGTGACTGGTATAACCGGATGAATGCGTATTGACAAATTTATGTGTAGTATGTCTGCTCATAGGCGGATACGCAACTTGGCAAGGACCAACTTTGGCGGCAACAAGGCTAAAGACGGAGATGCTTCGTCTACTCATACCTCTGAATGCTCGATTTGTCTCATGCCGGTCGCGGTACGCCTTCCCTCAATCATGTCTCACTTCCATCCTTTGGGTGGGGGCGCTGACTGATGAAATTGCACATGTTGAAATTTGTCAGAAAAAAAGATACTAATTCTCCAATAGCCCTGTCAATCACTTTTCGTTGCGCCGTGTTCTCATGTATGGCATTACAAATGTATCCGACCCCTTGTCGAAAAGGAATATCCGACCTTTCTTTGTCCGAACTGCAGGGCTATTGCCGATCTCGAGAAAGATATTGAAGATGACGATCTCGGGGAGGAACTTTGGGAATCAATGGCGGATGCGATGGATCAATATGTCAGCGAGCAAGCAGGGGGCATTACAGTTGCCCTAGAGTCTCTGCACCTGGATTCAGGGGCAGGGGATGCCCCACCTTCAGAGGGCGCACAAGGTGGAGATGTTGTAGAGAGCCAGGAGTCTGAGCCAGCCGATGGTGGAGCCCCTGCAGTACTCCCCTCTGGGTCAATCTGCAACCCCGCTGTGGACCCCACTCCAGAGACTGCCACATCCCCGATCGAGATTCAACAAACGCCGAGCGGCTCTTGGAGAAGGCGCGGAGAACGGGTCACAGACCTTGATCTCCGCCGGGATGGCGAACCCCACACTCCTGAGCCCGACAACACCAGTAGTGGTAGCGCAAGTAATGGTGACGGCAGCGGCGGAGAAGGCGGCCAAGAAGGGCCAATGACGCCAATGAACGATGCTGGTCCATTCGTCTTTGACGGCGGCGCAATGGACAGTGTAGCAGCTGCCGTCTCACCGACCACAGCCAATCCCCCAGCCCCCCCCGACGACATCAGCAACTCTGATTGGAGGTCCGCTGTACCAAACTAATACCTATACCATTTACAGGTTGCTTGTTAGAACTATGCAACGCTGAGTCTTTCGGGGGAAAAAAAGGTCTCTAAAACACAGACAAACGAAACACGAACAAAAACCCTAATAATACAAAAATTAAAATGAGACGAGAAATGCCTGAAATGCATTATGGTGGACCACCAACTCGCACTAGCGGGCGAAACGAAACGAAACATTGGAGATTAATGGGGAACTAGAGGAATGAAGGGGGGGAGGGACTTGGTTGCATCATCATCATTCACGGGGTGGACTACTTATCATGGGCTCTTTTTACTTTTTCTACTCTACACCACTTTACTATTCTTTCGTTTTCTTTCTCCCCTTTTCCTTTTCTTCACATTCAGCGAGTCCTTAATGGAGTTCTTTTTATCGATGTGTTTTTGGGGTTGGTGGGCTTGGTTGATTCATTGATTGATTGGCTGCGGTTACACGAGTATTAGTACGGGATGGGTACTTGCCCACTTGTAAGGGAGAGAGGTGAGGGGGGGAGGGGGAGGGCCTTTGTAATTAGGCGGTCTTTTTTCGTTCTTAGCAGTTTTAATGATATGGTTTCGTGTCGAGCGGAGTGGAGTTGGAGGCGCTGGGGTTTGGGGGGAAGCCCGCCAAGATCGAGTGAGAGTATGAGGTTCTGGATGATACGGTATCATACTGGGGTGGACGTTAGTGATAGGGGGGGGACAGGGGTTTGAGGCCCCCGTGCTCATGACCGCCAGAGGGAAAAAATGATTTAATTTGGTAGGTATGGTGCTAAGAAGGGTAAAAAGCTTTGACGTCTCAAATCCCTGTCCCTCCCATCACTAACATCCACCCCCGAGTCATGGTCTATCATATGATACTCAAAATTCTATACCCATAACATTGCCATTACCCCGAGCCCCCCAAATGGGATGAGGTATGGAGAAGGAACATCTCACCTCATTCATTCCTCCCATATGGCCTGCTTATCATACCTCCATCACATAAATTTACTGGCAACCTATCGTACCCACCCCCCACCCGAGCCATAGGGCACCAGCCACACTCACAGCCTCGGCTCCCCCCTCCAACCAATTAGCTTGTCCCAAAGGAAAAAAGAAAAAAAAGTGAAGAAAAAGCAAACCCACGCTAGTCCAGAAGCTAAAAAAGTCGATTCCCGATCCCTTCCTGCCGCCAACAAGACAATCGGGAAGTCAAACCCAGCATCAGAACAAACCCCGTAGTACAATAGTGCCGGCTATTTGTCCATTTCGCTCCTTATCTCGCCAACGACCTCCTTGCACAGAACGCTCACCGGGGAAGTACTCGAGTAGATAGCTACGACAGATTGAAGGGAAGATGGATCCGCCCTTGACTCCCGAGTCTGGGCTCTTCCACCTAGCGAGGGATTCGGTGCAGGTGCACTCTGAGACGCCTAGTGGCTGTAAGATTTTCCCTCTCTTTTTGTTTAATTTAGGAGTGGGATGCCGTGTTTTTATTTTACGAGGTGTCATTTGCTACGGCCTATATATCTCCCTTCAATTTTCCGGTTCTTGTTTTTTTATATTTTTTACTTTTACTCTTATAGCAGTTTTTGGCTTGGGATTTGGCTGAGAACCCGAGACTTTCTAGATACTTCTTCGAACGAGGATCACTTTTCCGACGCACCAGAGGGGCCCGACGCCGCTGCTGAAGGGGATAATAATAGCAAGAGGCTACCGACATCACCGTTAGTGCTTGTGGAAGAGACTGATGAGAGAGGAGTGCCTGGTGCAGAAGTGTTTGAGAAATCAACTGCGGATGCGAGCCCGGACATGACACCCATTCAACAATCGCCAAATCTACCAGTTGCCATTCCCGGGGCCCTCGGTGGCGGTCCTGAGGACGGGGAGCGGGAGGAGGTGGAGGTGGAGACACCAAGATCCGAAGTTCCCATTACCATCGTCGAACGAGTCGATTCCATGCCCACTCACGGAGAAGTCCCTGGAACAGAAGCGTTTGCAAAGCGACTCACCGATGCGGCTCCAGACGTCATCCGAACCGTTACTTCCTCGCCTATTCCTGTGACTATGGTTTCCGTTGTTGACTCGGGCAAGCCATTGCACGGGGAGGTTCTTGGCACCGAAGCTCATAAGATGAGGACTGCGGATGCTCAGCCTGATGTGGTAGTCAAGTGGAATGAAGAGGAGGATAAGATTGCGAGGAAGGTCAGGAGTCAGAGGGAAAGGATTGAAAAGTTGATGATGGATCCTGGGAGAGCGAGAAGCGTGAGTCCCGGACAGGGGCCGAAGGATATAGCTCCCGTGGTGAGGGGGAGGATGGACTCGGTTTCTATGATCGCATTGCCGATCGGGGAAGCCAAGAGGAAGAAGGAGGAGAAAGAGATGGGGGCTAATGGGGTGGAAGAAGAGGATCAGGTGGATGGTATAGTTAAAGAACAACTCTCAAGGAGCCGATCATCGTCCATTCCTTCGCAGAAGTGTGGATCACCTAAGCTTGCTGAAGGTCCGGAAATCACGGTTGACGCCCCTGTCGAAACCAAAGCTGAGGAGGCAAAAGAGGAAACAAAAGAGGCATCCGCAGAAAACCCAGAGGTGGAGGAGGTTAGGGAAGTAGCTAGGGGTCAAGAAATAGATGATTTTAGTGCGGGAGATACCGGAAACGTGGAGAAAAAGTCGGAGGATGATGGAGTAGTAGGGGAAGATGAGGAAACTGCAACAAAGGAAGATGCAATAAAGGGAGAAGAAGGGGGGGGCGATGATGCGGAATTTGGGGATGATGACTTTGACGATTTCGGTGAAGTCGTAGAAGGTGAAGAGTTTGATGATTTTGGAGGATTTAGTGAAGCAGAGGCCTTTGAGCCATCACCACCTCCGCCCCCCCAAATCCCAGTTATCCCCGTACCGGTACTCGATTTCGAGAAGCTGGATAATGAGGACGCTGTCCGTCGAGCTGCTGCAGAGGCTATGGCAACAATGTTCCCGATTGACAGGGCAAAATATCAAAATATCACTCCGATATCGATAGATGACAATGTGTTCCTCACAGAACGAAGGTTTGACTATCGCTTTCTTTAGCCCTGCTTCCGCTAATCCTATCACAGCCTGTCACTCTGGAATCAACTCTCCGCACCTCCGCCATTGCAGCCGCCTAATTGGAAGATATCTCGTATCCGCCGCCTCTTCCTTGTTTCCCTTGGAGTACCCGTAGATCTGGACGAAATCCTCCCTGCTGAGACCAAACAAAAGAAACTAGTTCTGCCATCCGTCAACATCGCACGCAAGTCGATCGACGAGAGTGCCAGTCGTAGGAACTCACGTTCGAGATCGCGAGCACGACGATCTACTTCCGCCAGTCGGAGGCAAAAGGGGGTCGTCGGGCCAGAAGCACTGGACGTACCAAGTGCCCGGATTTTGTGCTCTACAAGCGACGTTGCCCTCCGAGGCCTCACAGTCGAGGAACTAAAGGAACACATCAAGAAGCTGGAATCAATCGCCGGCACCGCAAGCGAGGTACTTACCTACTGGCTCAAGAAGCGGGAAGGCGCTATCAGTGATAAAGAAACCTTCGAAACTGTCATTGAGAGTTTAGTAGGATACGCGCGGAAGAAGAGACAGAATGGTTGATTGTCACATATATGTACACATTTGCAAATCCTTCTTTCGGAACGGTTATTCCTTTCTTGCTTGCTTGCTTAGCAAACTACTGTACGGAGTTTGGGAGGGAGGGTTTTTGCACTGGGGCGCTTTTTCTCCTTTTCCATTATAACTATTTGTCTCTTTTTTTCCTGTAATGTTTATTGTGACTATTAAAGGGGTAGGATACACAGTAAGTCACCATTGTCGTAACTTTTGGAAAAGTAATACCGTTACGGTCGATTGAATTTCATTCGAACGGGAGAGGTTTCAATTGCCCATTTTTTTACCGCCCTTTGTCGTGAAATTGTACCCGTGCAGTTCCATCCGCAAACTTGGCGGCACGGCAGGAGAGGCACTGTGACAGGGTCCTAACGGCTACGAAAGTACCGGTATCATACCGGTACTCGTACTACTGTAGTACGATGTACTGTACTCGCACAAGCATCAGGAGAGATGCCTTCGTGCAAGACAGTGATAATTTTTCTGGCTAGCTACCCTTGCCTTGTGCGGAAACATCTCCCCTGGTCAGTACGAGTACCAGTGCCAGTACCGTAAAAACTCTTGAATTTACAGTAACTCGAGTATGATACTGGTGTCACAGATCTCACTGGATCGCCGTACCCAATCATAATAGGCCTAGAAAACCGGGTTGGCAGAAAATAACGAATACTAATCAATGAGGTCTATAATACCAAGAATACCAAGCTCAGTCTCCGCAAGCTATCTCGCCCCATCCCATCCCGAAAGTACGCTTCCTTTTTCCTAGTGTTTTTTCGTTTTGGATTATGGAGGGTGGGGGGTTTGATTTGTTGGTTTAATGGGTTTTTATGGTCAGAGGTATTGTCTGGTATGCGAGGCCTGAGCTTCATGGGGGACATCAAAGTAGCACCGTGGGAGCGTGGGGAGGGCCTATTGTCGGGCTTCGAGCTGCTGGATACGTTTGTTATATATATATATTTGACAATGCATTGCACTGTACAGTACTGTGCTGGTTCTTTAGTTTCCTCAAGACCGGGTCACAGCATCATACCTCTCTCTCTCCTCCTGCGGAGACTTGTCGCGTACAGGGGCTGTATATTGGGTAGGTACAGTGCTCTGGGGGGACTCATTAAAGATCGGAAGAAGTAATCCTCTGGATCTTTTTACTAAATGACTGGAGCGTGTTAGAGAGATTGGGAGATGAAGGCAGTCCCGGAGACAATGGTGGCTGGAAATAGCTACTGGGTATTATATGATGTACCCCGAGCATGGTATTGACTTGGAGTGTACAGTACTCGTACAGTACTCGAGCAGAAGGCGTAGGTAGGTAGGGTATATCGGAATCGGAAGATATGTTCACATTGTTCAGGTGTTTGGAGCTTACTTGCTAGAGATGTGAAGCGTATTTTAGCTCCCCTAGTTATGATATTACGGTATGATAGGCCCTTTTTTGCACGCAAGAAAGAAAAAAAAAGGGCACTTCCCTGGCAAATGAGATATTATGTATAATATTGCGCCTTTTTGCTTATAGTTCATCTTATAGGCTTCCTACCAGACTTTTTTTCTTTTTCTTTTTCTTTCCCACTACAATAGTGAGAATGGAGGCTTTACCATCTGGGCATGGGTCTCTTTATACCCACTGGTCAAAGGGGTTTAAGTTTTAGCAAAAATGGCATTTTTTTATATATTGTGGAATGGCAAACAGGGCCTAACGCCAGTGTTTCAGTTTTTTATTTTTATTTATTTCCGTGATATTATGTTTCTTTCAAGGCAACATGATCACCCGATAAAATAATCTCTATATTGCCATCCTCTGTTTTTTTCCGGTTTTAATGACCCCCCCCCCCCCCGGGGGCTCGGGAGGGCCATTAAAAAATCGGAAAGCATAACCCCTGTCTCCATAAAGATCTGTATGACCCCCCATCGCTTCGCTTCCTTTTCCGGCGATCATGGTGGGTGCGGCAGGACTAGACGGCTCTGATTATATCGATTATGAGAAATATTGGCAAGACCCAATTCGCGAGAATGAAACACTGTGGGTGTTAGCTGGGAGGATAGTAGCGGGAGGGTATGATGAACTGTGTACTGTACAGTACAGTACCTCGACAATTCCGAACATTTTATGATGATTGATTGTTTGGAAAATGAGTGGATGAACGAGTGAATGAATGAATGAATGCTAACTGGTAGTGACTGTGGCTGAGAATGATGCGGGAGAAATGAACCAGCAGAGGGGGAGGGGCTTTATATATATCGCAGCTAATTGTCCTCGAAAACGTTGTGTCCTCAAAGCTAGGGACCCTGTAACCATCTCATCATATCTACGGTATCGCACTCGATAAGATGGAAACAGAAGGTCATAGCCGCTCACTCGGGGGGATGAATAACTTTATGACCTCACAGATCGGCCATCGGTTGCGGCTGGGTTAACTTAGGCAGTTTTTGTGATGGTAAGACAAAGTTTCTGAGGGTTCACCAACAACTCGTCATTGCGCGATTTGAGCATAGACAAGATTGGGTAAGAGTGTTCCGGCACGTGGAGCAGTTTTTTGGGGCAGGGGGTAGAGCTGTTGTCCTAGTAGGATGGCTCTGTCGACTTTTGGATCATCATTTTGTGACAGGGGTGAGCTGGCTTGGTGATTAAAGTACTCGTATGGTACCCGAGCAGGGGAATGTCGTGTGTTTCCTCCCCCCCTATTTGTTGTTTTTTTTGAAGAGCTTCCTCTCTGGGTTCCCCGGAGTCGATTGATATAGTATTTCTCAGCAGGTCGTCGCTCTCTCTAAAGGTCTCGCTATCTTTTCGGTCCGAATTACGGTACTGAAGGATTTACACTGGCATCGTCTACAAGTGCCGCTGCCTAGGGTCTATCCAAGAGCCAAGAAAACGGCGATGCACGCCCCAGGAACACAAACGAGGGTTACGGTGCTACAAGTAATGGGAAAAAGAAAAAAAAACCAAGAAAAAAAAATCTTGTTCGGGGCCTGTGCTACAAACGAAAATTATCGCTACAAGTAGAGTCACACATGTCTCAATTCTCGTACGAGTACTATATTGCGCCAGCCTGTAGAGATAATTCCGTTGCCGTACTTTATGGTACCTGTATTCTTCTTCCCTCCTTCTTATACTCTCTGCCCTCTCACTCTCGAGCTCATCGGATGACCAAGAGACAGGATGAGTCCTTTACCTACGCATATGAATGGTGTTAGGAAAGCGACATTCCCGCTAAGTAACTCTTCGAGGCAGAAGCCTAGGAAGTTTGTACTCCTGTGTATGTTTGTATGGGGTCGAGCTAACGCTGGGTTTAGATGGCCCCTGGCGTTTCGTTTCACCAAGGGAGCTATTCACCATGGTATTGACCACCCGTTTTCATTCTGAAAGTCCTACAACAGTTAACTGAAGACCTAGTAATCCTTATACCCGTCATCCTTCACACTCTCTTCACAGTAGCCGTCGTTTTGGCCCACCGCTTTCTCGGTGTGGACCTTGCTCTCCCCTCCTCCATTGTTCCCTCCCTCTCTATCGTCGTCGGTCTTATGCTCGTTTTCAGAAACAGTAGCTCCTACGAACGCTACTGGGGCGGCCGCACAGCCTTACAGCAGATTGTTAACAACATTCGCAATCTCGTTCGCTCGTTCCTAGTCTGCGGGCCCCTCTCCGACGAGTCGGATAAAATTGAGACGGAGAAGACTGTAAAAACTCTCGTTGCGATGCTCTACGCTGTCAAGAACCACTTGAGGGGGAATTGGGAAGCACCGGCATTCCAGCCCGAGTTTGCTAGTTTGATGCCTGAGGGGTTTAGAGGGCATGAGGCGGAAGGTGTGGGGTTACCGATGGAGTTGGCGTTCGTGGTTGAAAGGTATATCAAGAGAGGTGTTAAGAAGGGAGCTTTTAATGCGCCGCAATCGGCGAATCTGAATGCGTCGTTGAATGCGGTTATTATGGCTTATGGGAATATGGAGACTATCAAGTGAGTCACTGTTAGTGAGTGGGGTTTTTGGGATGAGATACTAATTCTGATTTGTAGGTTGACTCCCATACCTGTTTGTCAGCAGTAAGTCATCCTGGCGAAGATGATCGAGGGCATGTGTTGATTGACATCTCTAGGATCCACCAAAAGCAGGTGCTGGCATTGTACTGCTGTGTTCTTCCCTTCTGCCTTTTGGACGATATGGGATGGTAAGAGCCTGGTACATATGGGTCATTACCTGGAGCTTTTGTTGACAATATTAGGTGGACTATTCCGGTCATAACTCTTGTCTGCTTTACTCTCTATGGTATTGAGGGGTATGTGATACCCTGTCGTTAGCTCAATAAGTTTGAACTAACATCAACTAGGATCGGGGAGGAATTGGAAGACCCTTTTGGATATGACAAGAATGATATCAGGATTGATGCTATCATCGAGGACTGTAGAGAGGAGGTTATGGTTCTCCTCGAATGCTGGAAAAAAGGTGGCGAGGAGTACTACTTGTAGGAGGTTGTAGATGCGATGTAATGTCTGATACTGTTTCCAAGCGCGCCGGGTTTCTGGTTTCATGATATCCACTCTTGGTGCCTTTGATTGTTTTATTTTCACTAAATTATAAAGGTTGAGTATAATATATGGATTTTGCAGGATGGACTTGTGATCAATGGATCTTGTTGTAAGGATAATGTCTTATGTAGTAATGAAGCTTTGATAATGATGGCTTTGAGGTAATTGCTTACGTTATTGTCATATCATGTGCCCGCGCCCGCTTGTTGGATGGAGGGATTATTATATTATGATATGTATTATCTATGATATGTTAAGTCTCTGCTGCTCTTCGAGGGCATGCGCCAGATTCAGGGTTAGGGATTCTGGGGGGCCTTAAGTGTGTCTTGGCCGACGGGATTAGGGTGATGAGTTACAAAACTTCGCGTTGCCTATGCAACGCGCTCAAAGTCTGGGGATTTTTGTCCATCTTTTCATTGTGAGTCAAGCATAAACGACAACAGCCTTCTCCTTGCTTCTCATTCGTTCGCTTTCCCGGCCTACGTGAACTCTACTTAAGTTGCCTACTAACCCTCATCCGAAAGAATACCCTCCTTTTCATAAGAAACTGGAACCCGGCATAAACTCGCGCCATGTCGGGCCCAGAAGTCAATCTGTTCGATGCCTACGGTAATGCGGCTTCCCTTAGTCTCGCTCAATTGCGGGTACTGACAAGTTGGTAGAAAAGATACAGTCGGATAAGGCTCAGGATCGATCGAATGGGCTTTCCGGTTTGTGGTTTTTCGTTTGCGTTTGGTGGTTGAGTTGGTGCTGATTTTTCAAATCTAGATCTTAAACTCATTTTGGGCAACAGCAAGCATACGTAACTGCCTCCCTTCTCCCTGGATGAGGAGGCCCTGTGGGCTGATCTTGCTGTGTGTGTGGAGTAGTAAGGGGCTTAATGACAAAGGCTATCATAAAATGTTCGAAGCAATTTTCCGGGCGGTCGTTAAAGAGAAGATGATGTACGCTCGTCAGAACAAACCCTCACTCGTCAAGACTGTCGGCAGCAGATTGTCACTCTGCGCATCAGTATTCCGGTTGGCGGTCGAGCAAGGGGTGGCGCATATACGGAATAAAACATTCAAGGCGCTTTCGAAGCATGTAATTGACATACTGCCCCAGGGGGATGGGCTTTGCGAGCCGATTAGCTTGGACTATATCAAGGCGTTGCGTACTTGCTTGGCGTGCTCACCACACGCGGAGCATATCGATAAGAAGGAGTGGGCAACACTGGCTCGGTTTTGCTGTACGCATGTGGAATCTCAGTTAGGGCTTTTGATTGGTGATCCGGAGAGCGCGGATGAAGATACGAGCGCAACATCAAGGAATGTACGACTTAGTTTGTCGAGAGACACATCGTCGGCTTCTAGACGTTCACAGCCACCTTCTCAAGGTATACCTAAGTTGAACCATGATAGTGAAGAATTGGTGCTGTGCCTGGAGATTTTGTTGAAAACTCCTAATGCTCCGATTGTTGAACACGATGAGATGGTTGTTAGGACTATTCTTGGGTTCTTGGTTTCGCAGCCTGCAGTTACTCGTGCTCATCTACCGGCGTTTACGGCGTTGAACACAGTACTAGAGGTTATTGCTACTAACAATATTTCCTTGACAGCGAAGGTTGCTCAGGGGATTGTTCCTGTTTTGGCAAAGCTGTGGGACTCTAAGCAGCCGGCTTTTAGGGAACAGATGATGATTGCTTTAATCTATATACTGCCACAGGTTCGCACCATGATAAGTGAAGGCCAGTCGAGAGTTCTGCGGCGGAAGGTGGAAGCTCTTTCGGAAGCCCTTTTCGTAGAGTGTTCTGGCCGGGCGGATCGCGATCAGCTGCAGCTAGATGATCTGGTGTTCCCGGACCCACTGAAGACGTTTGATGCTGAGACAACGCCCCTTGGTTTACGGGGCCTTTGTCTCCGGAAGGGGAACCAGAAGGCTGAGATGAATTGGATAGTGCCCCAGTTGATGGCAACAGTAGTCAATATCCTAGATAGGCCTGATGGGGATCGGGCTGGCTCTAATGCCGAAGCACCGGAAGAGGATCGTAACAAGAGACTCAAAGTTTCCAAGAATTTTGAAGAATTGATGCGGAATTCTAGATCCATGATTACCTCGAGGAAGCTCTGTGCACTTCAGACGTTGCCATTCCTGGTCGGCCAGAGGGATATGGAGAACGAAGACCTTAGTTCTGTCCTGCTAGATCTGTTTAATGCGTGCTCGGATGATAATCCCGTCGTTTCATCGTGGGCTCTGCTCTCAATTGCAAGGTGGGATCTCCTGTAGACTCCTTCATGTTTCTTAGGCCCTTCTTGTATTGTTGTACGTCATGCCCCAGATAGAAAAAAAAGAAGAAACAGAATATATGATCCTTTTTGTCCCGTTTTGTTCCACTGTAGAGCGTTTCTGGGCTAATTCCGTGATGTATATAGTTGTGCGTTCTTGAAATCCGCATCTGACCCCTCGCATCGGCCGATTTGGAACCAGATCTGGCAACTTTGCGCCAGGTATTCCGCAAATCAGGCTACATGTCGGGCTGCTTGTCATCTTATGAGGATCGTACTGGCGGTGGATCTGGTGCCATATACTGAGATATCTAAGGAGGTGGATGCCATGATAATTTCTATTGATCTTAGTGGTCCTGCAAATGTTGTTGACTCGTCTCTGGCGGTTTGGTGCTTGATCTTGGAGAAGAGGAACACTGTTGCGCATTCATCGATTTTGCAGCCTGGGGAGAGGCTCTTACAGTGGTTGATATCGAAGTGGAGGCCTGGTATGTGATGTTTTCTTGTTTAGTTTGGCTACTTGGGTCTTTGGCTGATCGTGTTAGTTGATGCACTTGAACGTGGGACTGCTCTGTTCTACTCGCAGCATCTTTGTCCTAAGAGCTTATCTAGCTTCTTGCTTTCGTGCTGTGGGAGGAAGCCTCTGGACTTTGAGGCTTATCCGCCCCAATATTGTGGACCTATTGGACAGGCCGTACTCAAGGTCACCCGTCATGCTAGATTACTTAGTTTTCTACTGTTCGGAGATGAGATCGTGCCGGCAGATACAGAGGCCAATACTGCACGGGCAAATACCCTACGAGACGCACAGTCGACTGCACATCCTGGTGTTGAGCTGCAGGTCATTGAGTTTCTAGATCGACAATGCGATGCTGTTCGGGAGAGGTGGCAGACTATGATCGCTACTCAATTACAGTACATCACTCCGGACATAGTCCAGAACCTTATCGGGTTTATTTGCACTGCGAGTATACTCTGCTCTGTGGTCCGACCTCGCACGCGGGAGAGGATCAAGGTTGAGGCCCTGGAGAAGAAATTAGAGGCGCTGAATAAGGATGCGTTGGGATATGTAGAGCGGGATGAGTGCGGAGCTAAGCAAGTTGAGGGGCTGGTTAGGTGTGTTGCGGGAGTGGTCCCTCGGCCTGGTGTGATCGTTACCTCGTCATATAATGCATCCGAGATCTTTGCTGGCCAATTTGGGCGGGCCCTAGCTGCTATATCTCAGGTTTTTGAAGAAAAGAACGTTGTGAAGAGTTCGATTGACCTTACGGAGGACGGTGTCGACCTGATGGACCTAGACGATGGTTTCGACATGCCCGATAGCGATCGGACGGTGAGGAGACTAGATTTTGCTAGAGAATCCATTCAGGCTGCGTGTGCAACGGAAACTTTTCAGTATTGTACTACGGGTTTGCTATCCCTGTTTGCCCTCTCAACCAAACATGATAGCTCGGATGAGCTCTGCGGACACTTTGTCGATTACTTGATGGGAATACCTAAAGAACGGTTGATCATGTCCCGGCCACTTATTAGGGACTTTTTGCTTGCTGCGAGTGATAGAATTGCCGACAGTGATGCTGCAAATCTTACGGAGCATCTGGCAATGGCATTGCTCCAAGATTATAGCACCGAGCGATGCGAGACTGCTGTTCAACTTTGCATCGATACGCTAAGTGCGCTCGTCCCTCGGTGGGCCATCGAAGGCGCTCAAGGCGATGTGGTAGCTAATTGTGAGTCTATCTATGAATGGGTGACCAAGGTCGCCCTCGACAGGGCTTTAATGTCTAGTACCATCCGCACGGAAATGGCCTATCTCCTCCAACGAATTCTGGAAGTTAATCCTGAGTATGGGCAGAAGTCTGAGATGAAATCTGCCAGAACACAGTTCATTGGACTCCTCGCAGACGGGGACGTTCGTGTCTCCTTCGAACTAGGGAACTGCGTCCCAGTATTGTTCAAGATCTTTGGGCTCACGATTCACGAGACGGTTTTCAAGGACATACTTGGTCACTTGACTGATAAATCGGCTTGGACGGAGGGATTGGCAATGCGGGTGTATACACTAGCGCAATTGGCGTTTACAACCTTCTCGACGAAGAAGTTGATTATCTATCATATCTTTGAGACGGGACAGCTCATCAATGGGGAGAAGTACGCTGCGAAGGCATTATCATCTGTCGCCAAGGCTTTGAAACTGGGTGGACACAGAGATCTCTTTAAGATTTTTAGTCCTCAGTTACTATATACCTGGATCGACAACGACGAACTCGCCAGGTTTCCCTTCAGGGTGTTTGGGTATGAAAGTTTGAAGGAGTTATTCGCGGACGTCCAAGAAGACCTTGTTGCCCAGCTGTTAATGAAGGAGAAGGATGATGCGTCGCAGGAGTTGGCGAAGATATTAGACGTCTCGTACGACGGTTTGCTAGAGAAGGGATTCCACAAGATACTTGCTTACGGAGTCGCCGGAGCGATGGCGACGCCTCCAAAGGCGGACGCACCCCGGCGTCCGAATGTGGAACTTCGCATTAGACGGCACCTCGGAGATGAGGAGTACAAACGGCTGTTGGAAAAGAAGTTTGCGCTCATCATTGCTTCCCTATTCCAGGTCATGCAGGAGGATGGCACGTCGGATAGATTCCTGTCTAAAGACCCATCACTCGCCGCCACCGCCGCTCACATGAGAGATATTGTGGAAATCAGCCACTCGACTGGAAAAATACCGGACCCACTGAGGCCGTACTTTAAGGTCAAGGTTGTGCTCAATGCCGTACATCGTTTATGTGGGCAACTGCAGTATGATGATACCCGCCTGTGGACGCTAGCTATGCTTACGTTCGTTACGAGACGACTCTTCGACACTATGGATCCGGCGCTGGGGAGTTTGAATGCTTGTGCAGTCGTCCGGAAGATCCGCCTTCTCGTCTGTCTGGCAAATCCGGGCGGCATTGATGGGTATGCGCTTGAGATGGTTATTCACGGGCTTAAGCCTTACATTGTCGACGTGTATTGCGCCGAAGATGCGGTTGGGGTTGTGCAGTACCTGCTTGATCAAGGGAAAGGATATTTGTCAACTCGGCCGGCCTTCGTAATCGGAACGTTCTTGTCCATGCTCGCTTCCCTACGGGCGTTTCTTTCTACTGCCACGGGACAGGAGGATACCCAGATGCAATTAAGTCTTAACATCGCGCAGTCCTTTCATATCTGGCTGGGGGATTACCTTACTGGCTGCCACTTTCCGGACTTGAACGAGAATCAAAATCGATTGTTTCAGGCTATCGTCGAATCTGCTATGGGATTCAGATTACATGGGAATGCGTCCTCGGGGACAAAAGAGAGTGATCTATTGCGACATCTGCTAGACGATGACAGTAATCAGAACAAGCTTCTAGACGATATCTCCCGTGAATTAGCGTTCTCGTTGGTCTGCTCGGACTTTCAGAAGCCGATTAGTTTCCGCGATGATATCTTTGGTAGTGACGAGGAATCTGTTGCACGCTCTAGGGTGTTGTTGAGGACTTGTCGAAGATTGGAAATTAGTGATGGGTTCTTGCTATGGGTTGCTCGGGTGTTGGGAAGATCTTATGCCGCAAGCGGGGGTATACACAATGAATGGACGCAGGAGACTGAATTGGAGAAGATCACGGATCTGGACACGACGCAGTACGATCTTGACATCACCCCTAAAGCGGGTATTTTCCAGCAACTACGAAAGTTGCTATTCAGCGACGATAGGCTAGTCGTCGGCCTTGCGGAGGCCACTCTCGAGACTATATTCTTCGACGAGTCCAGGTCCCCGGGGGTAGCTACGTTCCATTACATCCTCGATGAGAACTTGTATAAGGCTATGAAGTGGAGCGCGCTACCGATGTCACTCTCCGAGGAGGAAGGCCCGCGACCGATTTCTTCTATTGCGAAGCCGGAGCTCCTGCTTGTTGACGAATGGGTTAAGAACCTGACGACGGCGATATCAACAAATTTACAGGAGGATGCGGTGGTCAAGAACTTGAGGCCTATACTCGAGAAGGTGGACGGCCTGGCAAAAGACTTGTTCCCGCTTGTGGTACATATACTGTTGCTGCATCACGTCAAGGGGGATGACAAGCTTAAGATGGAATTATCACAACTTTTTAGAGATTGTTTCGGGGCTTGTACGGAGAAGACGGTACCGCATACCATTATTCTGATTAAGACTATATTGTACTTGCGGACTCAGGAGACGGTTCAACGAGAGGCTACGAAGCTGCCTAGAGATCATTGGCTCGATGTGGACTATCTAGAGATGGCAAGGGCAGCATGTACCTGCAAGATGTTTAAGACATCGCTCCTCTTTGCCGAAATCTATCACTCGGAGTCTAGGAATGCCGAGTTTCCGGATTCAGAGCTTTTGCTAGAGATTTTCAGGAACGTGGATGATTTGGACTCTTACTACGGTGTCAATCAACCTTCTAGACTTGAGACTGTCCTCAAGAGATTCGAGTACGAGGAGGATGGTTGGAAGAGTCTTTCGTTCCGAGGAGCAAACCTTGAGAGCCACTTGAGGCTGGGCTCTACGTCCGATGGCCGGGATCTATTTGGCGTGGTAGATGCGTTTAACACGCTGGGCATGAACGGCCTCTCGCATGCATTTTTACAATCCGGGACGGCGGCAGATGCGTCCGAGGATACGTTGGACAATATGTTCCGCTCGGCGTGGAAACTTGAGCAGTGGGATTTACCATGCCCTTCTTCGTGCACTACACGCTCGGCAACCATATACCGAGCTTTACAGAGCGTGAACAACAACGTCGATATGAGGGCCATGCCGTCACAACTAGACTCCTCCTTCTTCGACGTAATGTGCCATATCACGGCTGGGAAGCAAACCGGCCACTCACTGGGCGCCAGTATGCGAACACTAGCAATGCTAACAGAAATAGAAGAAGTTCTAGTCTCAAGGGAAACTGAAGAACTAGAGCAAGTCTGGGAGCGCTTGCAGAACCGCAATTCCTGGATGCATATAGGGCGATACTCAGACGTGGAAGAGATCATGGCAATGCGCCAAACAATCCTCAGTTCTATTGCTAAACGCGATCACTTGCGACGTGCAGTGGGCGTAGATACCAAGGCTGCCCGCTTTCTAGAAGCGAAAGCGCTCGTAGCGTCTTGCAAGATGGCGAGGAGCCACAAGGTTCTTCAGCACTCACTCTCGGCAGCTACGCAGTTGAGTAGGTCTGTCGAATCTTGCAAGCAGGTTTGTCTGGATATCGGTGCTGTTGCGACGTTACAGGCGGCGAGCGTGCTGTGGGACCATGGGCAGGGGATCGCATCGATTAGAATGTTGCAAGCTTTGGGGGTTGATAGCGCGCTGGGGCAGCAGAGTATTGTAGTTGGGAAGGCGAAGCTTTTGGCGAAGTTGGTGAGTGTCCACTCGCGATCGAAGTATGTTCATGACTGATTAGGGTTTTTCAATGACCTTTTTCTAGGGGAATTGGGTATCAGAAGCAAGGCTGGAAAAGCCAGATAAGATTATGAGTAATTACCTTGTTCTTGCTATCGACGAGCTTAAGGAGAACTACTCAGGCCCCGAGGCTGGCAGAGTGTTTCACGAATTTGCGTCCTTCTGCGACCAGCAACTACAGAATCCAGGGAACATAGAAGATTACCAACGAGCGCTCAAGCTCCGGCAGAACAAGGAGGCCGAGGTCCGTGAGCTGGAGAAATTGATGAAGTCCGCTACCGGTGGTAAACTAGAGCAGCTCACAAACTACAAGCATAAAGCGAAAACCTGGCTGAACCTCGATGACGCGGAGTTTAATAGACTTAAATCGGATAGGGAGGCCTTCTTGGAGAGGAGTATCTCCAATTACCTTCGCGCCCTGGCCGCTTGCGATGATTACGACCATGATGCCGTCAGGTTCTGTGCTCTTTGGTTGGAGCACTCCGGCAATGTCAAGGTTAACAAAGCCGCACAGGCCCTACTCGGGCAGGTTGCGTCGAGGAAGTTCGTCCCCTTGATGAACCAACTGTCCTCTAGACTTTTGGAGAGCCCTGAGGATATATTCCAGAGCTTATTGTTCCCGCTTATCCTCCGGATATGCATGGACCACCCACACAACGGGCACTACCAGATTCTCGCACTAACGAGGGCGAAACCAAAAGATAACATTTCCCAGGCCCGTCACACTTCCGCCACGAAGATCGCCACGAGGCTAAAAGCGGACCCATCGTCAAAACCGCTCTTCACCCATATCATCCATGCGACAACAACATACATAAAACTAGCAACGCAAAAGATTGAGAAGAAGCCCAACCTCAAACCAGTCCTCAAGAGCGTACTAGCGAGGGACACCTACTCAAAATTTGCCGTCGACATCCCAAGCTGGAAAATCCCCCCTCCAACGATGCAAGTCGAGGTCCGCGCGGACAGGGACTATAGCGGCCTCCCCGTGATCGTGAAGTTCCACCCGGAAATCACTATAGCCTCGGGCATCAGCGCACCAAAGATAGTAACCTGCCTCGCCTCAGACGGGCGAACCTTCAAGATGCTCTTCAAAGGCGGCAACGACGACCTCCGGCAGGACGCTATAATGGAGCAAGTCTTCGAGCAAGTCAGTAACCTTCTAAAAAAGTCTCGAACGACCCGCCAACGAAATCTTTCCATCCGGAACTACAAGGTTCTCCCCTTAGCTACCAACGCGGGAATAATCGAATTCGTCGCGAACACCATACCGCTGTACGAATTCCTGATGCCGGCACACACGTCCTACCACCCACGCGACTGGAAACCTCAATACTGCCGCAAGGCAATCGGAGACGTGCAGACGAAGTCTCGCGAAGTCCGCATCAACACGTTCCAGCGGGTGGCGGCGCAGTTCAAGCCGGTCATGCGCTACTTCTTCATGCACAAGTTCAACGGACCTGACGACTGGTTCTCCTCACGACTAGCATACTCGCGATCCACCGCTGCCATATCCATCCTCGGACACGTGCTCGGCTTGGGCGATCGGCACGGGCACAACATCCTACTAGACGAGAAGAGCGGCGAGGTCGTGCACATCGACCTTGGCGTCGCCTTCGAACAAGGCCGCATACTCCCCGTACCAGAAGTAGTCCCCTTCCGCCTCACCAGGGACATCATAGACGGCTTCGGCATCACCAGGACAGAAGGTGTGTTCCGCAGATCTTGCGAGTTCACACTCACCGTGCTGCGGAACGAAGCTTACAATATCATCACAATCCTCGGCGTCCTGCGCTACGACCCACTCTACAGTTGGACCATTTCTCCCCTCAGGATGAAGAAGATGCAGGACCAGGTTGAGGCTGCCGCGACCGGGATTATGGATGAGGGAATTGCTGGAGCTGGAAGTGGGAAGAAGGATGAGGAGAGCGAGGCGGACAGGGCTCTCACTGTCGTCGCGAAAAAGTTGAGTGCTACGCTGAGTGTCGGCGCTACGGTTAACGAGCTTATTCAGGTGGCGGGGGATGAGAGGAACCTGGCGGTTTTGTATTCTGGTGAGTCTTCCTTTAATATTCTCTTCCCTTCGATAGTGGACTGGCTTTGCTAACGCGTTTCATAGGTTGGGCGGCGTATGCTTAGAACATTGAGGCCGATTGGCTGGTCGGTTGGTAGGAAGGGTTTACGTGCTTTAAAATTTTCATATATTCCACCTGGGGGGGGGGGCAGCGGGAGCTTGCAGAATTTGTATATTACCAAAAATTTCAAGTCAAGCTTTAATCGTCCTAGAAAGGGTGTTTGGGAGGGGGGGGTTAATCATGTAATATCACTCGCGCCAATATTATATAGACTTGGGCCGAGACGGTGCTATAAGATGTAAAGTAAGGGAAAATATACAGAGATGAACCCCAGTGATCATTCGCCAACCCCGTAGCAGAGAGCAGAGAGCCAGAGGAATACATTACAGTGCTGCTGCTGACTAGACATCTAATTCTATACTGGTGCTTTAAAACGATGCAAAAAACAAAAACACCCGTGAGCAGCCAGAGATAAAGAAGAGAATTCTGTAAACTAAAAAATATCCCTTCATGTACAACCCAACCTCCACCAGTCATGCTCTTCAAGCCTCAAATGTCCTCCTCCTCCAAAGCTACTAATTTTCATGATTCCCCACCAGGTTCTCATAGACCTTGATCAAGCATCAGGAAAGCTGTCACCAAGCAGCATGAACCTCGGCAAAACTACTCGTTGCAACCTTGTTCACCCCGGCGCATGGTGCACCTACCCCAACCGTCCTCTGCCCAAATCCCGCCCCTGCCTTTGTAATGACTTTCCTTCTAGGGTTAACTAGAAGAGGGCTATCATTAGCTGTGTCAAACCCGCTTGGGCATCTGCTAGTCCTAAGGGTTGACCTCGATGGCTTTGTTACTAGTGGTGGTTTGAATGGTTTCCGCGAGGGCTCGAATCGAATTGTCATTCCCCGATGGGGAGGTAGAAGTACAGCTTGGGTAGCACGCCGAGGCCTGATCCCGGGGGCACAAGAGCTGGTAGGAAGAGAGAAGGGTTGGGATTTGGTCGCGCGGCGCTTGGCTTTGTTTTCGGATTGCGCTACGGATGCTGATACGATTGGTGTCGGTAGGATGAATGGGCTCCGGCTAGCCCTAGACATAGTCCCATCCTCTTGCCCTTGACGGGAAAACTCGGGTGTTGTGAGGATAAGGGCCTGGTCTGTGCTTGCCACCTGGGGCTTTGGGAGAAAAGGACTCTTGAAGATGCCGGAAATTGTGGGCCCTCGTAGCGGCGCAGTCTCTCTCCGCCTGATAATTTCCTTAAGTGGAATGTTGCTGTAAGTGCGGGTTGGTGCTGGAGCAGCTAATGGGCAAAGGGAGGCGGCTGGTCCCTGAGTCCTGTGAACATTTTTACTGCCCAGTTGAGCTCCCACAGAAATTGTACTAGTTCCCCAATCAGACCGAACAGGCGAAACTGTAAGTCGAGCATCTTCGTAATTGTTTAGTATTTTTTGTGCACTGGAAAAGTAGTCTCCTCTAGATATTTCTATAATTGCACATAGTTACGATTAGTAATATTCTAAGGGGATTCAGTATTGAATCATACTTTGGGACTAACCATTAATATAATTCACACCGCCCTCACACTCATCCACGTCTATAAGATCCCTTGGTTGCCGGAGGGAAGGAGGCAGCATGGCCTGCTCTATCTGTCCCTGGACAGGTTGGTCATTCCGAGGCCTAGATTTTGGGGATTCCGGAATGACTCTTGGAGCCTGATCCGGTGGAGAAGTTAGTTCCAGGCGCCCTAGTTGATAATCTTCCCATAGCTGCGCAGACTACCTTGATATCAGAATACGTAAATAATTAGAGCCGCCAGACTTACTGAAGATACCAGATTGCCCTCACCAACCTTTCCCTCCAAAATGAGAGGGGGTTTGTTGGTCCCCCCCTCCTTATGGAACTGGGGGCTGCCCTCAGGCTCTTGCATAGGGGAAATACAAGCCCCCGAGCCACCCCGCGGGGGGCTAACATTCGGGGATGGCTTGGATAGCTGAGACTCCCAAAATCTAAGCAGCGAGCTACAATCCGACCCCTCGGGCACAATCCCAGGCTCGGGGCTTGGAAATGGAGTGGGACTCCTGTCAAATCTTTCCCAGGGATATCCCAAAGTTTTCGCTTCCTGTTCCCCCCCTTCCACTGTAATGTCACTTCCTATCGGGCTAGGAGATACCCCGGGGTACATCTCTCCCATACATGTAGCGCTGCCCTGGCCCCCCTCCTGATCCCATTTGTCCAAGCCGAATTTTGATGCTCCCAAACTGGAAGGCGGCTCAGCTGTGTGGCCTTCGCCTGCCACCTCGTTTGTCTGCTCTGATATCTTCCTCGAATTAATTGCACAAATTCTCTTAAAGTGCTGTGATACAGGTTGGACCGCTACTGGCGGCTTTCTGCCCTCTGTATTTACTCGGGGAGCCTGGAAAAATCCTAACTCAGGGCCTAGCTCTACACCAACCAAGCCTTGATCCAGAGAAGGTGAGAAATTCGGGGTAGCAAGCTGCGAGTCAAACGAGACAAAATGGGGAAACTTATTGGCCCCGGTTGGAGATTCGGCTCGATCCGCTGCATTCACCTTTTCCTATTAGCTCAACCATTTCACAAGATCAGCGTAAATACCAATTCTAAAGCTCCCTTTAGCGAAGGTGCTCTCCTCCGAATTGTCCCAGCCCGAGCTCCCCCAGGTACCAGCAAACTATCAATCCGATCACCCCGGTTCCCCCTCTCACGAGGGATCACTCGTGACCTCTCCTCCCTCGCCATAGCTAGATTTCTACCCCGCCGTGACAAAGAAGAAACGATACTTCCTCGAATAACGCTCACCGGAAAGCGTGGCTTCAGGAGCATTGGAACTGGACTATCTGTCTGGGTTATACCGCTTAGGATAGGGTCCGGATCGGAATCCTCCTCTGCCTCACCCGAGTATAGAAATCTTTCGTTCTGCGGATCTCGTGACAGGACGAGCGAATTGTAGGCCACATGGTGCTTCTTTCTCCTCTTTTTTTGGGGCCTGGTTCCCAGCATTGCCGATTTCCTTAATTCCCTCTTAGGAATCGGCCGAGCGGTTTCTTCGTCAGCTCTTTCCAGAGCAGCGAGCGTCTCGAGGAGGAAGCCATCTTCTTGATTTCCTTCTAGGGAAGAGATCGTTTTTTCCGCGGTAGAAGGCGTACCTATTTGGGTGGGCTTGTTTCTTGACCTTCGTGGGGTTCGATACAGCTAAAGCAAGGCCATTAGTCCTGTATCACTAGAGGTGAAGGTATTGTGAGGCTATACTCCCTTTAGAAACTCATCCACTGATACGATATGAGCACTAGAACTAGTGATAACCGTGGAAGGCAGCCTACTGCGACGGCGTGACATTCTCGTAAAAGCTATCGCAGGGGTTGACCCGCGGCAACGGCGAGGGGGTTATTGTAGAACAGATGGGCTTAGAAGCGAAGAGTTCGCACACTATATAAAATTGGGTCCACGCGGCCTCTCATGAAAATTACACAGGGGTCAAACAAGTACCAGTTCACAAGCACACCTCCAAGATTGAACTATGAATTAGCTATTAAATAGTACCTCTGAAGTTAAGTTAGATGCTCAAATCTCCTTCCCTGAATTCCTGCGGCAAATATCTTGTCAGAGAAGACCTCATCTGAAGATGAGAGTAAAGTGAAAGTTATGAAACATGCTATGAACTTTGCATCATGGCACCCCAATTGCAACTTCTTAATAGGCCAAACATCACTTTCTGAGGCGTTCTCAACCTAACCAGATCCAGGTGCTTTGTGAGACCGGCAAGTATGGAATTTAAACAAAATTTCTTCCTCTAGTTCATTGCATTGGGTCCGAAACTCCTCAGCAAGCCCAATCCCACCCGAAAGTTGCTGTATCAGTATGACTATTTCTCCGCCGTAGCAAAGTGAATGAGAAGGCATTGATAATAATAATATTATTATGATATAAAATAATTGATATCGTAACCCTAAACTAGCCTATATGCTCTGGCTAATAGCATCTCAGCTAAGTATCATACTGTTTATGATCGTGAGCTCCCTCGCGTCTTCGTTTGAGTGTCCTGGTCACCATTAGCACAGTGCCACTTCCATCCCCTACTCCTTATCCCTCAGCCACCTGGTTGGTCGACCTGGTCCTTCTCCCTGTGCTTCTTGGCTTTCTTTCGACCTCCCCTCTTCTTCCCTTTTTTTGTAACCTTTCCTTCTCCCTCGCCTACAAGCTCTTTAACTTCCGCCCCCTCTCCTTCATCCTCGCTCTTGATCACCTTCGTTTCTTCGCGCTTCCTCTTCTTCTTTGCCTGGCCACTTTCCCTCCTCAAATTTGCTGCCTCCCTCTGGCTCTGTGAATATGCTAAAGCCCTCTGCCTACGAGTGTCATAGGGATCAATCGGATTGAAGGCCCCTTCATCAATAAGCGCAAGTTCGCCTTCTTTCCCTAAACAAGTCCTAACGGCCTCTTCAAGTAGCACACCTTCAGCACGCAGAAGCATATCCAATTAGCTCAATCCCAACCACGGCACCAAGAGATAGAGGGCCCACCAACACCCAACAAAGCCGTCTCATCCATCGACCGATAGCTTGCTAGCCCCATGCCATTTGCCTCGTAAAAATCCGAAGCGTACTGATGTATCGCGATCAATAAATCCTAGCATAACCCATCTAAATTAGCCATTCACCCCTCCCTCCCCATCCCAGAGCAAACTTACACTATCCGGCAACACCCTCTCCATTCCCTCACCGTAGGGAATCACCTCAAGCGCGTTCTTCCTCCTGGCGAGCACCTCATCCGCCGGTACGGCTCTCATCGACCGCCGCCGGAACTCCCCGTGCATATCTTCGTATCCAGTGGTTATCATACCGGCGTAATTCACACGACCAGCGACGGCGTCGTAGACTGTTGAGTTGGGTTTTTTGGCTGGCGGCTTTGTACTCTTTCCCTTTATAGATTTCGAGGGAGGGGTATCCTGTGCTGAGTCCGCCGCGCTTGCAAGGGAGGGAACTGTTTGTGCTCGTTTTCTCTTGGCCATCGTGCCTTTCTTCTTCCTTCCTCTTTTTGGTTATCGCGATTAGAGAATTGCAGTTGTCGGAGGCAGGAAGTTTGCTTTTCGTTCTGACAGTGTTTCTACACAGGATGCCAATGATCCTTGCTGAGACACTGCACCGTACTCGTACTTGTCGTTCGTATTGTGGCACAGGCGTAGTTTCGATAGGCTGGATTTGATGCCTTGCAGGAAGGCGCTGGTTGCTTTCCCTCCTGCTACCTGGTGGTGGGGAATTAACTTATCCCTGAAATTGGTTACCCTACTTTTGGTTGTCGGTTCGGCCCGCAGAGTGGATTCTCACCTTATGTCACTCGCAACCAGGATCCTGAGTCCTGGAACATAGTGCTGTTTTGATTGCGGACTACCCTATCAGCACTACTCACTACTCGAGTAGGACTGCACAGTGTGATGCCGGCAGGACAGGACCCAATAAACGTCTCAGGACTGATGACCGCGGAAGACTGAATCGCTCACAAATACTATCTCTGACATAAATGGACTTGAAAAGCGGAGGGGTGGTGCAAAAAAAAAAAAGTGATTTCATTCCCCAGAGGATGTTTCATCTGTTGGTAGAGTGGCTGATATGACATACCGGTAGAGAGGGGAAAACTGATTTCACTAATCTCTGAAGCTTTTTTGGGTGGGAGGTGGATGGTCTACCTGTTGTGCTAGCCCGGCTCGATCCTTTAACTTACTGCTTGATATACCGGTCTTATAACTCGTACTCAAGTAGAATCACCGAATTTCGGGCCTTCCGAGACGTCACTAGTAGACTAGGCAATTACTGTACTACTATTGTTCCTCTCACACATATCATACTTGCGTCGAGATCAAGTCCCAAACCAACAAGCGCAACCACAATTCCCCACCACACTTAACCCATCACTACCAGTTGTAGCTACATTATTTTATTAATTCGTGAAGACTATAAGCAAAAGGGAGGAAAACTCGCTTCATGGGTAGTCAATATGTTGGGTATGATAGTATCTCATAGTCATGATAGTTGTGGCAGCGACCATACGGCAGTTCCCATTATCACCATACCAGCACCGATAATCAAATATCATACAACATTTCGAGGAATCGTGGCTGCGCCCTCTGGCTTAGGACTACCGTACGGGCAGGCCCTGCTTGGCACGTAAGATACAAAAATGTGACACCTTTTTGATTATAATATATTTCACAGCTCACAACCTACATACAGTCCTCCCGCTACCGGTATGTATTGTATTAGATTTTTCTTTTTCACTGCAACATTATCCAGAATGGCAACTACAGTACCGTATGATAGTACCATACAAGTATGGACTTTTTATTTTTTTATTTTTAATACCCATTGGTCAAATGCGGTTCAAGTTGTTAGCGGAAACCGGGTTTTTTTTGGGAAAAAATGGCACTTTTTTTTAATACTTGTGATATGGTGGGTGGTTTGCCTTATATTTTGTTTTTGTTTTTCTGCAGAGGAGGGATGCCGGGTCGTGCCGTAGAAATCTGGCGTGCTGGGCGGGGCCTTAATCACACCGCGGATAGGTTACAGGTAGACTGCGCCGCGGGTAAGATAATGCGATGGTTGAACTTGACTATATCTTGTTAGAAGGCTCTTTCTCTCTCTGCACATGCCAATGCCCCACTACCCCTCATGATAGTAAATTCACAACCAATCTTGTTTCGTTCCGTTACCGCAAGGGAATAGCTCATAACGACGTGTCATAATTCGCGACCTAGAGGATCGCATGATGCTCTACACGAGACCAGATCCACCACACATGTATTCGAGTACTTGTACGGTACAGTGCTATTCGAGTATAGCACCAATATTGTGCCTACCGGGATCAACAACCACAAATCTACTCTTAAATATTCAACTCATATTCTGCTATCCTGCTACTCTAACTCGCCAGGTAGTTTGAAGAAACCTACATGAATATTTCGATAATATATACATTCTCGGGAAATGCCAAACCTTTAAACAAAGTGGAGAGGAAAAAAACGAAAAAAAAAAGGGGCCATACCATCTGAGTGATATAAGGTGAAGTAAAGTACCGGTAGAGCGAAAAAAGTAAACCACCACCCACTTACTCCTAATAAGCAATTTTTATCAAACCAAGAGCACAAGTAAGGAGAGAATGAGAATAGGATAGAAAAACGACTCCGGTCTAGTTCCAGGAAATAATAATAGAATACTTTACGAGTCAGGTCGTGAACCATTTAGTGGGGTAGGAGAGGCAGGACAGGAAAAAAGGGAGTTGTGAGAATTCAGGAGAAGATACCAGCACCCGAACTGCCCGGTCCAGATCCAGATATCCCGATGCAAGATACAGAAGGTGATATAAAAGGGGTGCAAGGAAGGGAAAGATATCCGAAAATGAAAAGGGGAAAAAAATCACTGCTCTAAAACCTAAATTAACTGCTGAGAAGGAGGGTGGCAAGAGTAGTGACAAATAAAAGAAGGAAAGCTTGTGGGAAGTTGTTTTGGGGCAAAACGAGTAAAAGGGAAGTGAGTAAAAATACAACAAGCTGCTTGGGTTAGGCTTTACTAAAAACTCTTCGAGATTACTTTGCTGGCTGTTTTCCTTGGGATTTGGACAAGAGTTTGAACTCTATTGCTACCACATCCTTGAGTGACACTTTCCCACGGCATACGGGACAGCGGCCGTGGGTCTTATTAGTTGTGGTCGTAGAGGCTTTAATCGCACCGTGTAGACAGAGGTGGCAAAACATATGACCTGTGATATACCATTTCGTCCGTTTAGTTATTTTCCAAATAAAAGAAGGGCAGATAAACGAGGAGTTTGTTGCAGTGGTGTGCTCTCATACCACAAGGAGTAGCAGCCAAATCTGTCGGCTCATCCTCCATACAGATAACGCAAGAGAACCCTGCTAATCCTTTACGTTTCCCGTTGCCACATCCGCCTTGGGCCTTCAATAATTCCTCCCTGTTCCTCTTCATAGAGAACTCATCGTCCTCTTCATGGCTTAGGTCCACTTTCTCGATCTTTGTGAGACGTATGGGGGATTGCGAAGTTTTGCGTCGTTTGGGTATTGGGAATACCTGTGCGGTCTGAGCATTTGACGAGGCGCCGATAGGAATTGAATCAGTCAAGTCGATCAGAGTGCCAGGCGGACGTGAGGCCCTTCGAGGTCTGGATGTGTTTGGGGTGGGCAATGCGGGGGGGGTGGGGTACTGTTCCATAGGAGCTGATAGAGAATTTGTGCAGAACAGGTCGGGTGTATTTGCCCTATCTATGTTGGGCCGAGTTTGAGGTGTTGGGAGGTGAGTTTGTGGTTGTGCTTGAGCGACGTACGAGCGTGGTGTCGGGGGTGGGAAGTGCCACATCAGTGTCGTTGGACAAGTAAATAGGCAAGGCTGTAAGGAAGAAACGAGGGAGACGAGTTGTTTGGAGGAGTGGTATCTTTGTTTTTAGTTCAGGTATGGTTGTTGCTGTTGTTGTTATTATTGTTGTTGTTGCTGTTATAGAAGGAGCGGAAGATGTTCCCTATGAAGATTAGAGGGTGATATATCCGAAGAAAGAGGGGGGGAAGATAGTGGTGTTGACGGTGGCTGTTCGCAGATTGAGAGTTCTTGAGAGCTGAGCGATATCGGTCTTGTCGTAGTGTGGGATTCGAAAGAACTGCCAAGCCTCTGCTCCCCCTGCATAACTTGCCCATTGTCTGACCAGAAATGTGCTCCGGAGGCTGAACAATCAAGGTCATTGTAGAAGACGGGTCGCCGGTTACCGGAAGATTGTTGTTGCATAGGGTGAGGCACTCTGTCCCTCGAGAAGACGACAACCATAAGAAGGTTGGTTTTTTCTTTAGAGCTTCTAGCAATCACGACATCCGTGCATTGTCTTTTTCTTCGGTGAGGTGATTTAGCACTGATTCTCCGGTATTTTTTCTCTATATATTCCATACTTCTCTGGCAGGTGCCCGCATTGACTGATCTCTCCTGGCACAGGGTAGTTATTCTGAACACCGGCGCAGTGCTGGTTCTATCCATGCATACCAGTAAGGCCAAGTTCACTCCCTGAATAATAGGGATAGGAATTGTTTCTGGCGAATTGTTTAAATTTCGTGGTGTGTCCATCTGTGCTTATCTCCCTTACTGTTGTGGAGAGGGTTAAGTTTTTTGCATGGTATAGCGGTATCGGAAGCATGAGGCAACGCGGACCTACCGCATCCTCTGTCTATCGGATATCCACCGTACGATGCTAGGCTCACTTGACAGGAGTCTTGTGCCGGTACGATGGCACATTGTTGATGGTACCACACCGTACAGTACGTGTCCAATTTCTGAAGAAATCGTACGGGTATAGCTTACTATATATATATATAGCACGGTAGCGGTATCACAGTGTGTGCATCTGTGGAATTAGATTGACTGGGTTAGGCATTGGCGTAGACCCCCCCGAGGCTTCCTGGGAGCCGGAGACAATTCATCGATAATCCATTCGTAGCTGGTCTGAGGCCTTCGGCCCGGTAACACCTAGCTCCCGGAAATTTGGAGGTCTGGTATGATAGCAAGCTTTCTTTTGCTTTTTCCGCATTTAGAGATATTTGTTGACTCCGTTTTTGTCCTTCCTTCCTTCTGCCCATTCCGCCTGGCCTTCTGCTACCGGCGCACTTCGTTGTTGGCGTGTGGCGGGGGCAGAGGGGGAAGGGAGTGCAATAGATCTAATTAGATCTCTTGGATCATGACCCAAGTTTTCATTGCCCAGTATGATACATAGTAGACCGTACGGATACGGTGTCTTATTTCGAACATGGGGCTTGATGTCGCAATATTTGCGTTTGCATTGAATTAATTGGTCAATGTTACAGGTGATGGCTTTGGTCGGGCATCGTACTGTACCTGTGTTGTGCTGCACGGTACTGTACAGTACTGTACTCGAGTGCTGGTACTAGTACGTACAGTACCATCGTTACAGTCTCTTGTGGCGTCGCGAGAGTAGCAGCATTGCTTCCTCAAGTATCCTCCTGGCGGTGCTCTTCACCGTCTTGACAGCTTCACTTGGGACTTTATCAATTCTACCATGAGTCCTGAGCTTCCTGATACCATACCGGTACAGTACCTGTGTTTGTTTTGGTTGTTCGTCATAAGGTCACAGTTCCTATTTAAGGCTAAGTCTTGTTTCGGGCACAAGCACACTCCCGTATTTTATGCAACTGCCCCGTTTCTGCTCGTATGCAGCCGCTTTCGCACTCGTATCGGGCGACACATGAGAACCTTGCCATCATTCTTTCAACTTGCGACAACTCAATTGACAAGAAATTTCTGGAAGCAATGTCGGCAATTTCAGGGATGATTGAGGATATCTGCCCAGTGTATTGAATTTTAAATATCAAATTTTGTTGATGCTGGATAACCCTGGTTTTTGGAGGGGAATCGCTTCAGGCGGTGTCCCATTGTTTCCCGAGCCGCAAGGTCCCTATCCACCATAAGCCCAATGAACCTCGATGACAACAACCACCCACAATACACAATACCGGTACTGTGCCGGTATCGGGCCCCCGGGCCTTGAGATACTGTACTCGAGTAGGTCTACAGTCTCCAATCAGGTCGTGACAAAAATCGGCGGGTGACGAACGGGGGTGTTTGGTGGGCAAACAAAGAAGTCATCAAGGTTAGGGTTACAAAAAATTACCTGTATCATACTGGAATTGATCTCTATTAGTCACACGCTGATTTTCGCCATGCCCTGGTTGGAGACTGTATATAGGATCAGGCATCTATGGTAATAGTATTATTATATGATACCGGTTTTTTTTTTTTTTTTTTTTTTTGTTTATTGTTGT